>OBAR01000556.1_pt1 | contig 42984 bp, 39 predicted proteins | sample 1517911 | NCBI WGS metagenome assembly OBAR01 (sample SAMN04571709, study PRJEB22368) | human gut metagenome | biome: human gut; material: stool | host: Homo sapiens | place: Luxembourg | collected 2012-10-26
TGGACATTGGACGGGCAAGCCGGTATGAGTAAGTAGGGCGACAGCCCGGATTACGAATACTGGTGACGATTGCGGGAGCACGAAGTGCGAAGCAATCGACTTTCATGGATGGTGATGTCTGCGCCAGCAGACATGTCTGTTTACCAGGCGGAATCTTTGGTTAAGGCGGAAAAACAGCGTATTTATGCATGGTTGAGGGAGTTAGAGCTAGTTTTACGCAAAAATGATAAACGGCTGGTAAAATTTTGAAAAATGCTTGAATTTAGCGGGGAAAAAGGGTATAGTGAATTAGAGAAAGGCTTAAAAACGTGGGATTAATAAGAACATGAGATGTATTTAAACATATTTATCTAATTTATCTAGCGGATTAGCAGTCCAGATTAATAAGAACATGAGATGTATTTAAACTTGCTTCTGCCATTCTTTTTGGTGTTTCGTATGTGATTAATAAGAACATGAGATGTATTTAAACTAATCGACGGACACAGACGCAACGCCGCAAATATTTGATTAATAAGAACATGAGATGTATTTAAACGTTTTTCCGGAACCGGTATAAACACCGCCGCATTTTCGATTAATAAGAACATGAGATGTATTTAAACCTATGTTAACGCTCACAGTGTTGGGTTCGAAATAACGATTAATAAGAACATGAGATGTATTTAAACTTTCACCAAATCTGCTATTTTATAAGCCTGCATCAGATTAATAAGAACATGAGATGTATTTAAACATTATTGTGCTGTTTACGTTGATGATTTTTGAAAAAGATTAATAAGAACATGAGATGTATTTAAACTCTATTTTATACGTGTTTCCGTCTGGTGTATTAATTGATTAATAAGAACATGAGATGTATTTAAACACGTACTGCTTAATAATATGCAGCATCCAATTTCTAGATTAATAAGAACATGAGATGTATTTAAACCATCTCTGAACACACGACTCGGACTATGGATACCGATTAATAAGAACACGAGATGTATTTAAACTTGCTCCAAAAATATATCCAATACTCCCCCATTCGATTAATAAGAACATGAGATGTATGTGAACTCTTGTACTCTTTCTATGCTCCATCCGTGACATTCAGAAAGCTTCGACGTTAAAAATAGTGGGATGTACAAGTTATACGACAAGCAAAGGCTTATAATGGACAAAGCGAGTGAGCAGTATATCGTACTGGAAGATAAGATGTTTGAAATTTCTGATTCTATGGAAATCCCTAAAGGAATAGATGTGATAAAAAATGCCAGATGATAAAAAGAGATATTTAAGGCTGACTGATTATAAAAATAGAGGAACTATTTTAAAGCAGGTTGAAAGAAAATTTTACATGTACAAAAATGATGAATGGGCTAGAACTGGAATTGGACTTGGGTATTTTTATCCAGATGCTCCCGAATTTGATTGCTACGAAGAAATTACAGAAGAGGAAGTGATGGAAATTGTTGGGTTCATATAAAGTCTCACATCTAAAAGTTTATGAAAACGAAAGAAGCATCTTGGTATCAAATGGTGTATCAGATCGTGCAGGAGGTCCGGAGAATTATTTAATTCTCTCTCCTGCACGATTTTTTTCATTTTAGGTATTGACAAAATTCCCCAAAGTAAGTATAGTATATAAACATATATAACCTATAAAAAAAGTGGGAAATAGGAAGAGATTAACACAGAGTATATGTTGAAAAGAAAGGCAAGATTTTCTATGAAACAGCAATTACAAAAAAAGAGAATAAATACGGATGTGCTGATCATCGGAGGCGGAACGGCCGGATGTTATGCGGCGCTTACCATAAGCCGGAATTCTGACTTATCTGTTTTGGTAGTTGAGAAAGCACACATCAAGAGAAGCGGATGTCTTGCCGCAGGAGTGAATGCAATCAATGCGTATATTGTAAAAGGTCAGACACCGCAGGATTATGTGGATTATGCGACCAAAGATGCCAATGGTATTGTACGAAAGGATCTCCTTTTGACCGCAGCGGAGAAATTTAATTCTGTAACCGCAGATATGGAAGGGCTTGGCCTTGTAATTTTAAAAGACAACGAAGGCAATTATGTGACCAGGGGAAATCGGAATATCAAGATTAACGGAGAAAATTTTAAGCCGATTCTTGCAAACGCAGTGGAAGAAGCGGGAAATGTTCAGGTATTAAATCATGTGAATCTTACACATCTTCTGGTGGAACATGACAAAGTATATGGCGCTGTGGGATTTTCTATAAAGGATGAAGTTGCTTATGAGATACGTGCAGGTGCCGTTCTGGTGGCCACTGGCGGAGCATCCGGTTTGTATAAACCTAATAATCCGGGATTTTCAAGGCACAAGATGTGGTATTCGCCATTTAATACGGGAGCCGGATATGCGATGGGAATTCGGGCCGGAGCTGAGATGACATCCTTTGAAATGCGGTTTATAGCGCTGCGATGTAAAGATACAATTGCACCAACCGGTACAATTGCACAGGGAGTGCATGCAAAGCAGGTGAATTCCAGAGGAGTAGTCTACGAAGATCAGTATGGTATTAAGACCAGTGAAAGAGTTTACGGCACAGTTCGGGAAAATCAGCTTGGACGCGGACCATGTTATCTTAAAACCAGCGGCATATCGAAGGAGCAGGAGGAAGATCTATTAAAAGCGTATCTGAATATGGCACCGAGTCAGACTTTGAAGTGGATAGAGAGCAGAAAGCATCCAGGCGATGAAGATGTTGAGATACAAGGCACGGAACCTTACATCGTAGGAGGTCATACCGCAAGCGGGTACTGGGTCAACACGAGCCGGGAAACGACGATTCATGGCTTATATGCAGCTGGTGACGTGGCAGGCGGATGTCCCCAAAAATACGTGACAGGTGCTCTTGCGGAAGGCGAGATTGCAGCACTGGATATCATCAAAAAGCACGCAGAGAATGTTTCTCCGAAAGAGTTTGCGGATCAGCCATGGGAAACTTTAGCAGGAAAAAAAACAGATGATAAGGCCCAGAAGATATTTACAAAGAAAGAAGATGGGAAGGAGCGGGAGAATTCAGTAGAGGAAGCCGACGAGCAGCAGAGGATTTTAGAGGAGAAAATAGAAAAACAGGTACATAAAATTCTGGCAGACTATGAGACAATCCGAAGTGAGGAACATCCGGTATTTTCTGTTGAAGATTTAGAAGAGGCCATGCAGAAGATCATGGATGAATATGCAGGAGGAATTTCAAGTAGTTATCAATTCAATGAAAAACAATTAAGTCTGGCAGATGAAAAAATAGAACAATTGATGCGGTTATCAGAGCATATCGCTGCATCAGATATGCATGAACTTCTGTTTGCTTATGAACTGAAAGACCGTTTGTTGGTATGTAAGGCGTTGATTGCACATATGAGAAGCAGAAAAGAGACGCGCTGGCATTCCTTCAATGAAAACCTGGATTACCCGGATATAGATGAAACTTACTATAAATATGTAAATACCAGATGGGTCAATGGAGAGTTCCAGGTGATGTTAAGGGATATCGTGGAGGAGGCAGAATATGAGCATACGAATTAGCAGCAAAAGATGTATTGGATGCCGGAAATGTGTTGCCGTCTGCCCGGGCAGTCTGATAGAGATGCAGGACCAGAAAGCATATATGAGATATCCGAGAGACTGCTGGGGATGTGTTTCCTGTGTGAAAGAGTGTCCGAAAGGGGCCATCCATTTCTTTCTGGGAGCAGATATCGGCGGTAATGGAAGCAGGATGAATGTTACCTGCGAGGGAGAAATCCTGCACTGGAACATACACTGGTATGATGGAACGGTAAAGGTAATTGATGTCAATAGTAAGAATGCAAACAAATATTAGGGGAGAGATTAGTATGAGTGAATTATCACATTTGGATGAGTTGGAGGCAGAAGCGATTTATATTATCAGGGAAGTTGCAGCAGAGTGTGAGAAGCCGGTAATGTTGTATTCGATCGGAAAAGACAGTTCCGTGATGCTTCACCTTGCGATGAAAGCATTCTACCCGGAGAAGCCGCCGTTCCCGTTTCTGCATGTCAATACCACATGGAAATTTAAAGAGATGATCGAATTCCGTGATAAGACGGCAAAGGATCTGGGAATTGAGATGTTGGAATATATCAATGAGGATGGAGTAAAACAGGGAATCAATCCCTTTGATCATGGTTCTGCATACACGGATATTATGAAAACGCAGGCTTTAAAACAGGCGCTGAATAAGTATGGGTTTACGGCGGCGTTCGGCGGCGGAAGACGTGATGAGGAAAAGAGCCGTGCAAAGGAGCGGATTTTCTCTTTCCGTAATGCATCCCATGCCTGGGATCCGAAGAACCAGAGACCGGAGATGTGGAAATTATATAATACGCAGATTCATAAAGGAGAAAGTATCCGTGTTTTCCCGATTTCCAACTGGACGGAAAAAGATATCTGGGAATATATCAAGCGGGAAAATATTCCGATTGTACCTTTGTATTTTGCAGCGGAACGGCCGGTTGTTTACCGGGACGGCAATCTGATCATGGTGGATGATGAGCGTATGCGCTTGAATCCGGGAGAAGTTCCGGAAATAAAAAAAGTCCGTTTCCGTACACTGGGCTGTTATCCGTTGTCAGGCGGCATCTTGTCCGAGGCAGATACCTTGGATGGGATTATTGAAGAAACGTTAAGTTCTGTGGAATCAGAAAGAACCAGCCGTGTGATTGATAAAGACGGCGGCGCGGCAAGTATGGAAAAGAGAAAGAGAGAGGGATATTTCTAATGAGCGGATTACTGAAATTTATTACATGCGGAAGCGTGGATGATGGAAAATCCACATTGATCGGGCATATTCTCTATGATTCCAAACTTCTTTATGCGGATCAGGAGAAAGCACTGCTTTTAGACAGTAAGGTTGGATCCAGAGGAGGAGCGATTGACTATTCACTTCTTCTCGATGGACTGATGGCGGAACGTGAGCAGGGAATTACGATTGATGTTGCTTATCGTTATTTTACGACTAACCGCAGGAGTTTTATCGTTGCGGATACTCCGGGACATGAGGAGTATACAAGGAACATGGCGGTAGGAGCTTCCTTTGCACAACTGGCTATTATTCTGGTTGACGCGAAGCAGGGGGTTCTTGTACAGACAAGGCGCCATGCCAGAATCTGTTCCCTGATGGGAATCCGTCATTTTGTATTTGCTGTGAATAAGATGGATCTGGTTGCTTACAGCAAAGAGCGGTTTGAAGAAATTGAAAAGGATATCCGTGAACTTTCGGAAAACCTTCAGCTGCAAAACGTGGTTACGATTCCGGTAAGTGCAACAGAAGGGGATCATGTAACGGTAAAATCTGATCATATGAAGTGGTATACGAACGAGACATTGCTTTCGTATCTGGAGACTGTGGATGTATCGGAAACAGAAGAGCATACGGAGTTTTATATGCCGGTTCAGAGAGTATGCCGTCCCAACCATGAATTCCGCGGATTCCAGGGACAGGTGGAGAGCGGGAGAATTAAGCGGGGGCAGAATATCATCACATATCCAAGTAATGAAACTGCAACCGTTAAGTCTGTCTTAGTTGGAGACGAGGAGAAGGCAGAGGCATTCGCAGGGCAGGCAGTTACCATCCAGCTTGACCGGGAGGTGGATGTGAGCCGGGGATGTGTCCTTGCTGACTGTGAAAATCTGCCGGTCAGCAAAGAAGTAACGGCAACGATTCTGTGGATGGATGATGAGAAGCTTACACTGGGAAAGGAATATCTGGTAAAGCTTGGAACGAAGATGATTCCGGGAATTGTAAGGAAGATTTCCTATAAAGTGGATGTGAATTCAGGAGAGCATGTGGAGGCAGAGTCCATTGAGAAGAATGAGATTGCTGTCTGCAGTCTTACATTTGCAGAAAATATTGTAGTCGATGAATTTAAGAAGAATAAGACTCTTGGAGAATTGATTTTGATTGACCGGGTTACGTATATGACCTCGGCATGTGGTGTGGTGGAGCATGTGGAAGCAAAGGAAAAAGGGCCTTATTTCGAGAAGGGTGAGATCCAGACGGGAGGATATATCTTTGATGAGTTTTATTTCAATATAGAGAACGCCTTTCTTTCCAAAGCTAATGCAGGAAGAAAAAGCTATCATGTGGGAGATATCGTGCCGACGGAAGGAGACAGCTTCAAGTATCCGGATTATTTTGATATTGTGGCTGTGGAAAGCAAAGCCGCTGTTCTGATCCGCAACCACAAAATCAAAGATATTCTTCCCCTGGCAGAGTATCAGTATGAAGGCCTGCCGGTGCTGGATGAAAGAGGATTTTCTCTGGATATTGGAGCAAAGGGGGAATTTGATCAGTACCTTCGCGAAGCAGAACAGTTGGGAAAGGAGAATAAGGTGGAATTTTACAACAAATGGTCTAAATTTGAAACCTACCGTAAGATTATCTGTGCAGATAATTTCTGGGTGATTTAAAAGAAGTTTGGCAACAAGAAGATTTGAGTCGTTATGAAGTTGTTTTTATCAGGAGGAGAAAGAATTATGAAGAATAAAGTATTTACAACAGTTACAATTTTATCATTGACCGCCGCTCTTTTCGCGGGCTGCGGAAATGCCGGTGCATCAGATAAGTCTGCCACAAGCGCAGGAAAAGATGCGATAGAAATTACAAATGTATCCTACGATCCCACCAGAGAGCTTTACGCAGCTTATAATGAACTTTTTACAGAACATTGGAAAGAAAAAGGCGGGCAGGATGTGACAATCGTACAGTCCCACGGCGGTTCCGGAAAACAGGCACTGGAAGTGGCAAATGGTCTGGAAGCGGATGTTGTCACACTGGCGCTGGAGGCGGACGTGGATGCGGTAAAGGATGCAGGGTTAATTGAAGAAGGCTATACTTCCCAGTTCCCTCTGGATAGTTCCCCATATACATCGTCAATTGTATTTCTGGTACGTTCCGGGAACCCAAAAGATATTACGGATTGGGATGATCTGCTCCGCGATGATGTAGGAATTATTACACCAAACCCAAAGACTTCGGGCGGTGCCAGATGGAATTATCTTGCAGCGTGGTATTACTTCGAGAAGCAGGGAGGAAGTACAGAAGAAGTAACCGAGCGTATGAAGAAACTTTATCAGAATGTATTGGTACTTGACTCCGGAGCCAGAGGTGCAACAACATCCTTTGTAGAAAACGGTCAGGGAGATGTACTGCTTGCGTGGGAAAATGAAGCATTTCTTTCGTTGGAGGAATATCCGGGAGAATATGAAATTGTGGTTCCTTCCGTATCCATTCTCTGCCAGCCAACCGTAGCTGTTGTGGATGAAGTGGTAGATAAAAGGGGCACGAGAGAGGTCTCTGAGGAATATCTCAATTATCTGTATTCGGATGATGCACAGCGTCTGGAAGCGAAATGGTATTATCGTCCGTCAAATGAAGCGGTTTTGAATGAATATAAATATGAAGGAACTACCAAGACCATTACAGAAGTTCCGGCAGATGGAAAATGGATTATTACGGATGTGGATTTGACGGATATCAATTATTTTGGCGGCTGGACGGAAGCAACCAATACCCATTTTGCGGATGGCGGAGTATTTGACAGTATTTACGAAGAATAAACAGGAAGGGAAGCGCAGTATCCATGAGATTCAGAGATAAGAAAACAAAAAGCGTAATTCCGGGATTTGGGTTATCATTTGGAATCACAATTGCAATATTGAGCATTGTTGTAATACTTCCGCTGTGTTCGTTGGTAGTTTTTTCAGCACAATTGTCATTCGGGGAATTCATTGAGACGATTACAAGGCCAAGAGTACTTGCAAGCTACAAAGTAAGTATTGTTACAGCTTTGATTGCTTCTCTTATCAATGCAGGAATGGGAGTGATTCTGGCATGGGTACTGGTGCGGTACGATTTTCCGGGAAAAAGACTTATGGATGGATTGATTGAGCTTCCTTTTGCGTTACCTACTGCGGTAGCAGGGATTTCTCTTACACATCTGACCGTTCAGAATGGATGGATTGGAAGTATTTTTGCAAAGGTTGGAATTGAGATTGCGTATACCCGCATCGGTATTACGGCAGCGTTGGTTTTTATCGGGATTCCGTTTGTTGTACGCAGCGTGCAGCCGGTGCTGGAGAAGGTAGATGCAGAATATGAGGAGGCGGCCAATATTCTGGGCGCCTCCAGAATCCAGACATTTTTCAAGGTTGTATTTCCGGAGATCCGTCCGGCATTGATTGCCGGCTTTACCATGGCCTTTGCAAGAAGTATCGGGGAATATGGAAGTGTTGTATTTATCGCAGGAAATACACCTTATAAGACGGAGATTGTACCGCTGATGATTATGTCAAAATTACAGGAGTACGATTATGCAAGTGCCACTTCTATTGCACTGGTAATGTTGGCTATGGCATTTATCATCTTATTTATAAATGCGGTAATCCAGAGCCGCACTTCTAAAATTGTAAGCGGAATCGAGTGAGGAAGGAGCGGGTATCATGAAGGTTAGAAATAATTCCGGTGTTGTAAAATGGCTGCTGATTGGGCTTTGTGCCGTATTTCTGGTGATTATGCTGATTCTTCCGCTGCTTTATGTGGTGATAACGGCATTGCGGGAGGGAATTGATGTATACATGAAGGCCGTTACGGATGAGTATGCGGTAAAATCCGTTCTATTGACACTTGAGGCTACCGTGATTGCAGTGAGTGTGAATACGGTATTTGGGATTTTTGCAGCATGGACGATTACAAAATTCCGGTTCCGGGGAAAAAAAGTAATTTCCACTTTGATTGATCTGCCGCTGACCATATCTCCGATTATTGCCGGACTGATTTATGTGCTGACGTTTGGAAGACAAAGCTTTTTGTATGATTATCTGCAAAATGCAGGAATTACGATTATTTTTGCAGTTCCCGGTATTGTATTGGCAACGATCTTTGTTACCTTTCCTTTTATTTCCAGAGAAATAATTCCAGTGCTGACAGCACAGGGAACGGATGAGGAAGAGGCGGCTGCATTGATGGGAGCAGGCGGATTCCGGATTTTTACACAAGTTACATTTCCCCATATCAAATGGGCATTCCTGTACGGTATCGTGCTTTGTACCGCAAGAGCGATGGGAGAATTTGGAGCAGTATCTGTTTTATCCGGGCATTTAAGAGGAAAAACGAATACGATGCCGTTATATATTGAACTTTTATATCAGGGGTATGATTTTACCGGGGCTTTTGCGATGTCCTCCATTCTGGTAATTATGGCAGTCATCATATTGATTCTGCGGAACATTTTGGAATATCGTGGTAAAAAAGAAGAGAAGTCATAAGGAGGGAGTCGCTATGGCACAGCAAGCACAGACATATGTAGAATTACGTAATATTAATAAAAGTTTCGGCGATTTTAAGGCATCTGATCAAGTGAGTTTTTCCGTAGAAAAGGGGAAATTGATTGGACTTCTGGGACCAAGCGGAAGCGGGAAAACGACAATTCTGCGTATCCTTGCCGGTTTGGAGAGCGCGGATTCCGGCGAGATTTACATAGATGGAAAGCTGGTCAATAATATTCCGGCAAGCAAGCGCGGAATTGGGTTTGTATTTCAAAGTTACGCATTGTTTCGTTATCAGACCGTATTTGACAATATTGCATTTGGACTGAAAATACAAAAAGTGAGTAAAAGTGAGATCAAAAACCGTGTGGAAGAATTGATTGAACTGGTAGGCCTGAAAGGAATGGAAAAACGTTATCCCAATCAACTTTCCGGCGGACAGCGGCAAAGGGTGGCATTTGCAAGAGCACTGGCAACACAGCCGCAGCTTCTCTTGTTAGATGAGCCTTTTGCAGCCATTGACGCAAAAGTACGTCAGGAACTTCGGGGATGGCTGCGGGAGTTGATCAGTACAGTTGGTATTACCAGCATTTTTGTGACCCATGATCAGGATGAAGCCATTGAGGTGGCGGATGAAATCATTATTACCAATAGAGGACGAATTGAGCAGATTGGAACCCCCCTTGAGATTTACCGTAATCCCCTGACCCCTTTTGCGGCGCAGTTTATCGGGCAGTCTACGATTATCGAACAGTATCATCGCTTTAAGGGATTTGAGACAGGAAACGGGCAGCAGAAAGCGATTATTCGTCCGGAGTATATTTCAGTGACCAGAAAAAATGAGTTGTCAAAGTATGCCATTACTTCGGAGGAGGGAGTTGTGGAACAGACTTCGTTTAGGGGCAGCGAAATTGAGTTGAAAATCCGGGTAAAAGATACACTGCTGACAGCAAAACGACAGTTAGGAGAAGCACCTGTTGGAGTGGGAGAGAAGGTAAATGTTTTTCTTTACCGTATGTATGTGATTGATGGAGAGCGGGCATATACTGTTGAGAATAATGCTTTGACCCAGGGAGATTCCGTCTTTATCTGATCTTTGTGTTACCGACATAAGAAATATGTGCTGCCACGAAGAAAACTCTCAGGATGCGGCCGAAAGAACAATATATTAAATAAGTATAAAAACAATCAGAAAAGTAGTTTCTAAAAAGCCCGAATTTCCCAGAAGGATGTTCTGCTGAATTATTATCAAAATCTGTATTAGGAGATTTTAGGAGAGCTGGGAAGAAATACAGGTGAGACTTTAAGGTTGCAATTTTACCAGGCGGAATCATTAGATAAAGCGGAAAAACAGCGTATTTATGCATGATTGGGGGAATTAAAGTTAGTTTCACGTAAAAAGAACAAACGGCTGGTAAAATTTTGAAAAATACTTGAATTTAGCGGGGAAAAGAGGTATATTGAATTAGAGAAAGGCTTAAAAACGTGGGATAAATAAGAACATGTAATGTATTTAAACGGTATGTATCGAAAGAAAACTCCGACCCGCTTTTTCCGATAAATAAGAACATGTAATGTATTTAAACCCGCTCCACCATACATTTACAATTCGGGAGTTTGAGATAAATAAGAACATGTAATGTATTTAAACCGAGTATTAATATAGAATGTACCATTTACAAAACGGGATAAATAAGAACATGTAATGTATTTAAACGGATATTGTGCCTGACTGGTATGAAAAAGATCCAGATAAATAAGAACATGTAATGTATTTAAACTTGCCATAATATTGCCAGTATCGGTTCTATAAAATGATAAATAAGAACATGTAATGTATTTAAACAAGGATTTTAGCATGAATAATTCTCCTTTCTTTTGTGATAAATAAGAACATGTAATGTATTTAAACTTCTGAAACAACAAAAAACGGAGTAAGAGGACAGGGATAAATAAGAACATGTAATGTATTTAAACCATTCTCCGCAGCCTATGAATTATCGGGAATGACCGGATAAATAAGAACATGTAATGTATTTAAACGGAGTAAAAGCCTTGAACTTATAAGACTGGTCAATGGATAAATAAGAACATGTAATGTATTTAAACTGTTTTCCATAATACCATCTCTGATCTCCAATTCCGATAAATAAGAACATGTAATGTATTTAAACAATTCTATGATGCAGGAATAGACAGTCTGTCCATGATAAATAAGAACATGTAATGTATTTAAACATGATCCGGTAAAGATAACAATTCAAGAACCGGATGGATAAATAAGAACATGTAATGTATTTAAACGACCGGACAAGAAAAAGATGAACCCATCAGAAGAATGATAAATAAGAACATGTAATGTATTTAAACAATTCTATTAGAATTCCAGGCGTGTGGAAGTCTGGATAAATAGGAACATGTAATGTATTTAAACATATTTTTGAAGGTAACCGTCTGACCTTCATCTTTGATAAATAAGAACATGTAATGTATTTAAACTTAGCGACGTGCAGGCATCAGCTCCCATGTCTTCCCAGATAAATAAGAACATGTAATGTATTTAAACGAAGTTCGAGCAATTCTTCCTAAATACGACGTAGAGATAAATAAGAACATGTAATGTATTTAAACTATTATCTGCATACAACTTATAATCGGTAAATCCGATAAATAAGAACATGTAATGTATTTAAACTAATCAAAGATACCGTTGTTAACTGCAATCAGGTTTGATAAATAAGAACATGTAATGTATTTAAACCCGCTACCTGTTGCATCCCAGGAATTAGGTGGCTATAGATAAATAAGAACATGAAATGTATTTGAACAGGCTGAAATTTTCCTTTACTTCCTCCACACTGATGATAAATAAGAACAGTTGCTGTCAAGATATAAGATTTATGATAAGAACCTCGTAGTGAATCTTTTTGCGATTTTAGAAAAAGTGTTTGTATTTCTGAACAATTCCTTAGTCAAAGTAAAGTTCTTTTCAGAAGACCTTGAGACGAACAGCTGTCTTCTTTGTTTTTTGTTTAGGTTGACTAAGAGGGATTTGACAAAATGCTTTCTATATTAAGAAATTAGAACACGTTGCAAATGGGGTGTTTTTTCGTATACAGAGAAATTACAGGGATAGAATGAAGGTACAGAATGCGGTAGTGTTTAGAAAAATATCTAAATATTAATTGACATCATATAAGACTTGGTTTATATTGTATTTAGAAATATTTCTAAATACTTGAAGATTGGTAGGATATAAAGATCAAACAAAGGAAATGGAGATGATGCAATGGCCTTTGCCGAAACTTTTAAAGCACTTTCTGATCCGGTTCGGCGTGAAATATTACAGCTGCTTAAACATGGGCGGCTATCGGCTGGAGAGATCGGAAGTCATTTTGACATGACGGGAGCTACAATTTCTTATCACTTAAGTGTTCTCAAAAAGGCAGATCTGGTTTGGGAAACAAGAGAAAAGAATTATATTTACTACGGATTAAACACTTCTGTGGTAGAGGAAATCATGCTCTGGTTATCAGAACTGAAGGGAGGAAATGATCATGATTAAGAAATATAAAAAGACGATAGTTATTACAAGTATACTGATTGTTCTGCCGATGATTGTCGGTCTGATTTTGTGGAATCGTCTGCCGGATCAGATTGCAACACATTTTTCCTTTGACGGAACGCCGGACGACTGGAGTCCGAAAGCTTTTGTAGTTTTTGGAATGCCCCTACTGTTATTGATCGTACATGGCTTTTGTATTTTTTGTATTTCCAGTGATCCGAAACGAAGAAATATCAGCGATAAGATGTTCCTGCTTGTTTTGTGGATCGTTCCGATTGTTTCGCTGGTTGTGAATCTGTCCTGTTATGGTTTTGCCTTCGAGTTGGATATGAATATGGGGAAGATATGTCTGGTCTTCGTAGGGCTTGTTTTTATTTTCATTGGCAATTATTTACCCAAGAGCAGACAGAGTTATACGGTAGGGATTAAGGTGCCATGGACCCTGGAAAGTGAAGAAAACTGGAATCGCACCCATCGCCTTGCAGGTTGGATGTGGATGGGATGCGGTATTTTGATTCTTGTAAATATCTTTTTGATGTGGCAGTGGCTGCCATTGGCCGTTATTTTGGCAGCCGCAATTGTACCGGTGATATATTCTTTTATCCTATATAAGAAAGGAATTTAATCAAATCTGGGGGATATATTCAAATTCAATATCTGCCCGTTCAAAGCCCCAGTAGTCTTTGTTCAGGGGGACTTCTTTGAATCCGTATTTCTGATAGATGTGCAGGGCCGGTTTCAGTATCCTGTTTGAAATCAGTGTGAGCTTCTTTGCACCATGTTCTATGGCGTAATCCATACTGGCTTTGAAAACAGCGCTGCCGGCTCCTTTTCCGGTAGACTGACCGGCAGCAGCAAGCTTGCAGATTTCCCAAACATCATCTCCAAGCGGCATGGCCATACAGGTAGCAAGGACATGGTTGTCTTCCAGAGCAAAATAAATCATACTGCCGGAATCCAGAAGGGATTCTATCTGGTTCAATACTTCATAATCGGCTTCTTCCGGAACGAAAAAACGTTTGATCCAATCAATATTCAGGTCAATAAAGTCTTGTTTATAGGCATTCTTGTATTCGATGATTTCCATATGACATCCTCCAATTACATTCCATTTGCTTTGCGTTCAACGGCTTGCATATCTTTTGGTTGTAGTATATACTGAAGTTTATAATAAGTAAAACGAAAATTTCTGATGTTAATATTAGAAAAGGTGATTTGAAAATATGAACAGGTATCTTGCTCTGCAGAAAATTATTGAGACAGGAAGTTTTACGAAAGCGGCGGAAGTACTGGGGTATACACAGTCAGGAATCAGTCAGATGATTTCGTCCCTGGAGGAAGAGCTTTCTATAAAATTGCTGCATCGTTCCCGCTTTGGGGTGAAGCTGACGTTAGAAGGGGAAGAATTATATCCATTTATTCAGCGAACAATCCTGCAATATCAGGCGATGGAGGAGAAGGCAAAGGAAATAAAGGGACTTGAGACGGGATTGATCCGGATTGGAACAATTTCCAGTATTACCTGCCACTGGATGCCGCAGTTAATCCGGGAGTTTCAGGAACGATATCCGAAGGTGCAGTTTCTGTTTCATCAGGGGGATTATTCTTCGATTCAGGAGTGGATTAAGATTGGGAAAGTTGATTTTGGATTTGTCACTCCGCCTGCCGTAACGGAGCTGGAGACAATCACCGTCAAAGACGGAGAGATGTTGGCAGTGCTTCCCAAAGACCATCCTTTGGCATCCAGAGAAAGACTTCCGTTGGAAGAGATTGCCGGGGAGCCGTTTATTCTGCTGGAAGAGGGGCATTTTAGTGAGCCTCTGAATGCCTTTCATGCCTGTAATCTGGAACCGAATCTGAAATACAGAATTCATGATGATTATGCGATCATGACGATGGTGGAAGCCGGATTGGGAATCAGTATTCTGGCGGAGCTGGTCTTAAGGAGAACTAATTTCGGAATTGCAGTGATCCCTTTGGAACCGCCTGTCACAAGGACACTTGCCATTGGATATAAGGATAAGAACAGTCTGCCGATTGCAAGCAAGTATTTTATAGAATTTCTATTAGATAAAGTAGACAGTCTGCCTTGATCAGAAATCCAGACGTGAATCTTTTAAAGTGCTGCTGAAATTATCAGAGCGGGTTTGAAAATTCCATCTTGCAATTTTCAAACCCGCTCTGATAAGTGGTTCTGGTAGATATCAAATTTTATAATTTTTTATTTTCCGAGAGTCAGCATCATATCCAGAGACTTCCGGGATTTTTGCAGTACGTCTTCTTCCAGAAGAATTTCTTCTCCGGCAGTACCGTTAACACAGTGATAGACATCTGCCAGGGTAGTCAGTTTCATATTGTGGCAGACGCAGTCCTTGGAGAGCGGATAAAACTTTTTCTCAGGACACAGGAACTGGAGATGCTGTACAATGCTGTTTTCCGTTCCGATGATAAATTCGTTCTGTTCACTTTGTTTCGCATAATCCATAATTCCGGTAGTACTGCCTACGTAATCTGCTTTTGCGGATACTTCCGGGAGACATTCCGGATGTACAAGCAGTAAAGCGTCAGGATGCAGAGCTCTGGCTTTTTTTACGTCCTGCAGGGAGATTCTGACATGGGTCGGACATCCGCCGTGAAACAGTTTGAGATTTTTTTCCGGAAGCTGTTCAGCCACCCATGCGCCCAGATTACAGTCAGGAATGAATAAAATATTTTTATTTTCCATATTTTTGATAACCTTTACGGCGGAGGATGAAGTGACACAGACATCACAGACTGTTTTCAGTTCAGCGGTCGTATTGATATATGCGGCAACCGCATAATCGGGATGTTGTTCCTTTAACTGTCTGATCAGATCAACATCCATCTGAGTTGCCATCGGACATCCCGCCTGGGGATGGGATAACAGAACTTTTTTTTCAGGGGAGAGAATTTTGACTGTTTCAGCCATAAAGCGGACGCCGCACATCAGCACAGTCTGGGCATCCGATTTTGCTGCTTCCAGACTTAAGCCATAGGAATCCCCTACATAATCGGCAACTTCCCAGATATCCTGACTTTGATATGCGTGGGCGAGGATACAGATATTCTTTTCTTTTTTTAATTGCAGGATGCGGTCCTGCAGCATTCTTGTTGTGTACATAATTTTCTCCAATCATGAAAGTCGATTGCTCCGCACTTCGTGCTCCCGCAATCACTGCTAATATTCGCTATTATACAAAAATGCCCTTTAGATGTCAACATATATGTAAATATTAATGTAAAACAACTGTCTTGTCAGCACAAAAGTATTATGCTATAATCCTGTTGATGAAAAACAGATCAATAGGACAAAGAAAGTCAGGTATACTATGGAAACAGATATATTAATCATTGGCTGCGGGTGCGCTGGATTGTACTGTGCACTGCAGTTGGACAGTGAAAAGAAGATTACAGTCATCACCAAATCAGATCTGGAAAGCAGTGATTCGTTTCTGGCACAGGGCGGCATGTGTATGTTGAAGGATGAATCTGATTATAACAGCTATTTTGAAGATACTATGAAAGCCGGACATTATGAGAACGATCAGACATCGGTTGATCTCATGATCCGTTCCTCCGGAAAAGTTGTGGAGGATCTTCTGAAGTATGGCGTGGAGTTTCAGCGGGAAGAGGATGGAACCCTTGCGTATACAAGGGAGGGCGCCCACTCGAATAAGAGGATTCTGTTTCATGAAGATACGACAGGAAAAGAGATTACCAGTAAATTGCTGGAACAGGCAAAACAAAGAGACAATGTGGTTCTGATGGAGTACACGGAGATGTTGGATCTGCTCTGTGAGGATAATGTTTGTTATGGTGCAGTTGTAAGACTTGCTGATGGGACAATCGAAGCAGTACGGTCACAGTATACCATACTTGCAACAGGGGGAATCGGCGGTCTGTACCGTCACTCTACAAACTTCCATCACCTGACCGGAGATGGAATTGCCGTTGCAATCAAGCATAAGATCCGTCTGAAGGATATCAACTATATCCAGATACATCCCACAACGCTGTACTCGGAAGAAGAAGAGGAACGAAGCTTCCTGATTTCTGAATCCGTACGGGGAGAGGGGGCAAAACTGTATGGAAAGGATATGAAGCGCTTTGTAAATGAACTCCTTCCCAGAGACCGGCTGACGGCTGAGATCCGAAAACAGATGCAAAAAGACGGAACAGATTTTGTCTGGGAGGATTTGAGGACGATACCAGAAGAAGAATTGAAGATGCATTTTCCGAATATTATTGAGCATTGCCGGGAGATGGGGTATGATGTTACCAAAGAGTGTATTCCGGTTGTGCCTGCGCAGCATTATTTTATGGGTGGAATTGCAGTGGATCACCAGAGTAAAACGTCCATGGATCGGCTGTACGCAGTAGGGGAGACTGCCTGCAATGGAGTACACGGAAAAAACCGGCTTGCTAGCAATTCGCTGTTGGAGAGTCTGGTATTTGCCGGACGTGCAGCGGCAGATCTTATGGCTGGGTACCAGGAGACAGAGCCGGATGCTTTTCACGGAACGATTGATAAAGAATATTATCAGAACAAAGAAAAACTGTCAGAGGAATACCAAAGTCTGGTACTGGCAGAAATTGAAAAGGCAGATATGTCTGTTTAACAAAAGAAACAAGAATAAAATAGAATCGGAGGAATGATAAGATGTTTGATCCAGTTACCATGAAATTAAATGTGGAGCCGCTTATTATGGGGGCGTTAAGGGAAGATATTACAAGTGAAGATGTATCTACCAACAGCGTGATGCCGTACCCGCAGAACGGGGAGGCAGACCTGATCTGCAAGCAGGATGGAGTCATCTGCGGGCTGCAGGTCTTTGAGCGGGTATTTACTTTGTTGGATGAGAACATGAAATTTCAGATGTTTGTTACGGATGGTGAAAAAGTGCAGAAGGGTCAGCTTTTGGGAAAGATTACCGGTGATATCCGTGTGATTTTATCCGGAGAGCGGACGGCGCTTAATTATCTGCAGCGGATGAGCGGAGTTGCAACGTACACAAATGAAGTGGCTTCCTATCTGGAAGGAACAAAGACAAAGCTTCTGGATACCAGAAAAACCACTCCGAATAACCGGATTTTTGAAAAATATGCAGTAAGAACCGGAAGCGGGAATAATCACCGTTACAATCTGTCCGATGGCGTGATGCTGAAAGATAACCATATCGGAGCAGCAGGAAGCATCAAAAAGGCAGTGGCTATGGCGAAGGAATATGCTCCTTTTGTACGCAAAATTGAGGTCGAAGTGGAGAATCTGGAAATGGTGAAAGAGGCGGTTGAGGCAGGCGCCGATATTATTATGCTTGATAATATGGACAGTGAGCAGATGAGAGAGGCAATTCAATGGATCGACGGACGCGCCGAGATTGAAGTATCCGGTAATGTGATGAAAGAAAATATTGCAGTACTCACGGATTTAGGCGTAGATTACATTTCAAGCGGAGCATTGACACATTCTTCACCGATTTTAGATCTTTCTCTGAAAAATCTGCATCCGGTTGAAGCAGAAGGCGAAGGAGTCTGAGCGTAGTATGAGCGGCAAGGATAGAAGAGAACGAATCCTTCAGATATTGGAAAAAAGCAAGACTGCGGTGCCGGGAAATCTGCTTGCGGCCCAGCTTCAGGTAAGCCGACAGGTGATTGTACAGGATATTGCCTTATTACGGGCGAATGGAACAGAAATTCTGTCCACAACCCTTGGGTATATGCTTTCGGAAAAGAATCATTGCAGCAGAGTCTTTAAAGTGCGGCATTCGGATGAAAAGGTTGAGGAAGAACTCTCTTTGATCGTGGATCATGGCGGAATCATTCAGGACGTGTTTATCTACCATAAAGTGTACGGTGTTGTGAGAGCAGATATGAATATACGCTCCAGACTGGATGTTTATAATTTTATGGCGGATCTGGCGTCTGGAAATTCCAGTCTGCTGAAGAATATAACTGCAGATTATCATTACCATACGGTAAAGGCAGAAAGTGAAAGGATACTGGATATCATTCAGGAAAAGCTTCAGGAGAGAGGTTTTCTTGCACAATTACGCGACTATGAACCGATTGATTTCGATAAACAGAATCTATGAGGAAGAAAAATTTGTTCCAAATCCGGTTAACAGGCACTCCGAATAAGGGGGGAGCGCTTTCGAATTTGGAACAAATTTTTTGTTGTACTATGCAGACAGCAGGAATGAATGAAGCAGGAAGTGCTTAACCTTTTGATTCTGCATCAGATCAATTGGATGTTATATTTTTCCAGCCAGTAATTGACCTGAATCATATACGCCAGCATCTGCGGACCGGCCATCAATTGTCCGTACCATGGTTTCCCATAGTCGGAGGGACTGTTCAGGAAGTCGTGAACTTTTTTTGTATCAAGAAGCTGCCGGATGGGGGCCTGGGGATCTGCAAGGATTTCTTTTAAGCGGTTCCCCAATAAGGTTTCATAGGTTGGATCATAGGTTTTCGGATAAGGACTTTTTCGGCGCCACAGGACTTCAGCAGGGAGTTTGCCTTCTCCGGCGTGACGGAGCAGTCCTTTCACGATTCCGTCCGGACACTTCATTTTCCAGGGAATATTCCAGACATATTCCACAATCCGGTGATCTGCAAGAGGAACACGTGCTTCCAGACCGGAATACATACTGGTCCGATCCATCCGGTCCAGAAGCGTGACCATAAACCAACGGAGATTCAGGTAAGAGATTTCCCGCCGCCTTTTTTCTTCCGGAGTTTCTCCGGGAAGAACAGGCGTTTCTGAGATTGTCTTTTCGTAAGCGGCGTGTGCATATTCATCCATCGGCAGTTCCCGGAGTACCTCATCGGAGAGCAGAACTTTCCGGGGTTCCATATGCACAGACCAGGGGAATTGATCGGCTTTGAAGAATTCCTTTTTGTGAAACCAGGGATAGCCTCCGAAAATTTCATCCGCGCACTCGCCAGTCAGTGTCACCTTGTTGTAAGATACGACCTGTGAGCAGAAATACAGCATGGAGGATTCCACATCGGCCATACATGGAAGGTCTCTGGCATCGACTGCTTTAAACAGGTAATCAATCAGATCGGTGTTGCTGCATTCCAGAAAGTGATGATTACTGCCGGTATATTCCACCATCTTTTCCACCCAGGGGCGGTCCTGGCTTGGCTGAAAGGCGTTGGACTGAAAATATTTGCTGTTATCTTTGAAATCAAAGGAAAAGGTATTCAATATTTTTCCTTGCTTTTTCAGTTCCTTCGCGCAGATTGCAGTGACCAGGCTGCTGTCCACACCGCCGGAGAGAAAGGTGCTGATGGGGATATCCGATAACATCTGCTTTTTCACTGCATCTTCCACAAGCCATGCTGTCTTTTCCACGGTTTCAGAAAAGGAATCCTCGTGGGGAAGGCTTTCCAGTGTCCAGTAGAAGTGCTTCTGAAAGCCCTTGCTGCTGTAAGTCAGGAATTCTCCGGGCAGAACTTCACAGATATTTTTGAATACACCCTTTCCATAGGTCTTTGCAGGACCCAGTGCAAAGATTTCACATAACCCATCCCGATCAAGTACCGGTTCTATGCCGGGATATACAAAAAGTCCCTTCAGTTCGGAAGAAAACACCAAAGTCTCATCAATCATCGTATAAAACAGTGGTTTCACACCCAGGCGGTCACGGAAGAGAAAAAGCTGCTCCAGGCGGGAATCCCAGATGGCGATGGCAAAGATGCCGTTTAGCTTTTGAATGTAGTCAGCGCCATGAAGGAGATATCCAAGAAGAATCACTTCTGTGTCACTGGTGGTTTCAAATACAGCTCCCTCGCACTGAAGTTCTGCTTTCAGTTCCGGCATATTATAAATTTCTCCGTTGAAAATAATACTGCATTCACCGGAGGATGTTTTGCGGACCATAGGCTGATGTCCGGTCAGCAGGTCAATGATTTCCAGACGCACATGGGCAAGACCGCATCCTTTGTTGAGGTAGATCCCTTCATCATCGGGACCGCGGCGTTTCTGAACCTGATTCATCTGAGTAAGAATCTGTGTCCATCCCGCCGGAGCGGCTTCAAAATCTCGTTTAGGGTTACAAAATCCTGCAATTCCGCACATAGGTGCTCCTTTCTATTGAATGATTGGCTGGTACTGTCTGCCTTCCAGTGCTTCTTCCAGAGTGGGGATCAGCAATTCGGTGTGGGCAATCATGGAGTTGGGTTTCTTTTCGGGATTATCCTGGCCGAACGGAATGAAGTAGATGTTCTTTGCATTCAGCAGTAAACCGATATTTTTCATATTCAGACCAAGGGCATCATTGGTGGAGACAGAGATGACCAGTGGTTTTTCGTTTCTCAGATGAGCTTTGGCAGCCATCAGGACCGGGGTATCGGTGATGCCGTTTGCCAGTTTGGCGATAGTGTTGCCGGTACAGGGAAGAATTACCAGAAGATCCAACAGGCTTTTGGGACCGATGGGTTCTGCCTGATTGATGGTTGTCATTGGTTCAATTCCGGTGATACGTCTGGCTTCGGCTACAAAATCCTGTGCCTTTCCGAAGCGGCTGTCAATGGTTTGAGAGGCATTGGAGAAGATGGTTTGGACTTCGGCGCCTGCATCTGAGAGTTTTTGCAGTTCCAAAAAGGCCTTTTGGTAGGTACAAAAGGAACCGGTCAGTGCAACACCGATTTTCTTTCCTTTTAAATTCATAATTTTCACACTCCTTATGATTGATCTTGGAGAAGTTTTTTGATTACAGTTTCTGCCATGGCTTCTGCCGATGATTTCGGGGCATATTTTCCCGGAAGACCAGGACAGAGAAATGCCGGAATCCCCAGCTTTTCGGAAGCCTGATAATCTACGCCGCCGGGGCTGGAAGCGATATCCAGGATGACGGTATTGGAACCCAGGCGTTGAAGCTGTGGTTCCAGAAAAATCCGGCTTGGAATTGTATTGAAGATAAAATCGTATTCAGACAGTGTTTTTTGCATTTCCGCCATATCGACAGCGCGGTGAGCAAAAAGCTCTGCTTCCGCTCTGGCTCTGGAACTGCGGGCACATACAGTGATCTGACAGGCAAAGCCGGACAGGAGAGAAACCAGTGTTTTGCCGCAGCGTCCATATCCCAGGACGAGACATTTGCTTTTATGAAGGTTTTGTTTACTTTTGATGATTGCTTCTGCAACAGCTCCTTCTGCTGTGGCAATGGTATTATAGAGGGCCAGTTCTTCATCCTCCATATAATCATAGACACAGACACCTTTCTGCCAGGCTGTTTTCAGGAATGGTTTCGGGATACAGCCTGCGAAGAGATATTGTCCTTCGGTAAGGGAATCCAGAAGCAGATCGGCAGTCAGATCCGTTTTGGAAGTCTGATGGTTTAAGTGACCATCCACACGAGCCATGGGTATGGGTGCCAGAATCGTCCTGGCAGACGCTGCCGCCTTCACCAGAGATTCGGCTCTATCAATCGTATCGCCGTCACTTTCCCTGCAAAGGGCATATTCACATACGGTGTAGTTCCGGCTGAGCAACGCGTTTTTCAGATAGACTTGACGGAGGTCACCGCCGATTACTGCAAAATCATAGACTTTGGATTGCATAGAAGAACTCCGTAATATGCAAACTCACAGTTAGTATATGAAAGACTCTGGAGATTGGTGTGTCAGAGACCATATTTTTTACATTTTGAAAGAAGGAACCTGAAATTTCGTAAAAAAATGTACAAAAAGAAAAAATATGTCCGTATCCACAGACTTTCTAATCCGTGTATCATAGGGATAAAAGATATTAATTGTTGTCCTGGGGGAAAGAAAGGAGAAGTTATGAAGCAAAGAAAGAGACAGATTGCAGCATTGGTGCTTGCAGGGTGTGTAGCATTGGGTTCCGTGACCACGCCTGCGGCTGGTTTTTCTGACAGCGGAGCGGTTGGCAAGACACAGATTACAGATCTGACAACGGAGTATTTGAGTAATCCCATTGGAATTGACACGGATTCCGTTCATTTCGGTTGGCAGATGGATTCCAACAGGATCGGTGCGAAACAGACTGCATACCAGGTCCGGGTGTTTGCTGCGGATGATGGGGAACATGTGGTATGGGACAGCGGAAAAGTTGAGAGTGACAAGTCAACAGGTATTGTATGTAAAGATGTACTTCAGGAAGGAACGGCTTATCAGTGGGAAGTGACGGTCTGGAATGAAAATCAGGAAATGTATTCCGGACGGGCATCTTTTGAGACCGGGGTTACCAACTGGCAGGAATGGAAGGATGCGGAATTTATCCGGCTGAATGCCAGCCCTGCTGCACCTGTTTTCCGGACAGAGCAAAAACTTCAGGGAAAGAATATTAAAAGTGCAAGATTGTATATCACAGCGCTGGGTGTTTATCAGGCATATGTAAATGGGAATCGTGTGGGAGAATGGGGGGAGGACGGAGCCCTTACCTATCACCATATGAATCCAGGCTATGGCAACGGGACCGTAAGTCTGGGATACCAGACTTACGACGTTACTCCATTTTTAGATGGAAGTGATACGGCGGCTGTTTCTGTGGTCGCGGGAACCGGATGGCGCAATGGGATGGGAAGCACCACTTCTCAGCCGGCGCTTAAGGCATTGTTGGCTGTGACGTTTGGCGATGGCAGCAGGCAATTGATTCAGACGAATACTACGGATTGGAAGGGAACTCTTGCAGGGGGAATTACCGGGAATGGTGTTTATTACGGTGAAGATTACAATGCATGTTTTGCAGAGGAATTGGGAGATTTTACTCAGGTTGGATATGATGACAGCGGTTGGGTGAATTCGGAAGGTGTTGTGGATAGCGCCGCAGGGGTTCCTTACATTGCGTGTAATTTTGCAGAGCAGAATGCTGCTTATGTAAGAGTTCTGGTGGAAGAGACAGGACCGGCAATTGCAGATGTAAGAGAAAACTTTCTGCAGCTTATGGAGCTGGAACTGTTGGATGGACAGGGAAATAATGTGGTAGCCGGCAAGGTGCCGGAAGTATCAAATACCTGGTCGCCGAATGCGCAGTGGAGACCGGAGCATCTGACAGATGGTGATCTTGGGACAGATACAGATAATGGATATACGACTACGATGTTTGGAAATCAGGGTCTGACATCCGTAAGTCTGAGTGATCCGGTCAGCATCACGTTCCGTCTGGATAATGGTGCAGGTTTCCAGACTTTAAAGATGTATCCCAGAACTTCTGTGAAATCTGTTTCGGGTAACGAGTGTGCAAATTATCCGAAAAAATATCGCATTCAGGTATCCGAAGACGGTACAAACTGGAAGGATGTGATGGAGGACCAGACCGAATCCTTACGCAACACCTTATTGTTTCCGGAAACAAATGCTGTGAATTTTGGGATAGATTTTCCGGAAAAACAGCAGGCAAAGCATGTACGGATCGCTGTCTCGGAGACAGGATCGGCAGTAAGAGATGACAATGAAAATCGTCTGCAGCTTATGGAACTGGAATTGCTGGATGGACAGACGAATGTGGCAAAGGGGGTTGTTCCGGCCATCAGTAATAATTTTGAATCGGGTACACAGTGGAATGCCGGTAATCTGACGGACGGAGATTACGGTTCTGAGTCGGATTGTGGATATACCTCTGATATTTTAGGGTATGGGGAGCAATATCTGAAACTGGATCAACCGATTACCATTCAGTTTGATTTTGAGCAGGAGGTAAATTTCTCTGAATTGAAATTCTATCCCCGTACTACAAAAGATTCCATATCTTATGGTGTGTGTGTGAATTATCCGAAAGTATATACGGTACAGGTTTCTGATGATGGAATTCACTGGGAGGATGCCGCAGTTAACCAGGATCAGGGCATGGTAAGAAATACCGCTTTATTTCAGAATACAAGAATGTCCACCGCCACCTTTGCAGGAAGTATCCGGGCACAGGCAGGTATCCCGGGAAAATTAATTGATACGTTTGATCAGTTTCCGGTATCCGCAGTTCTCTATACCGATCTGAAAAGAGATTCTTCCTATCCGGGCGGAGAAATTGAGACAGACGCTTCTTATGAAGCTTCCGGGGGAGAGAATCTGTTTGGGAATGGTCTGACTCTGAAGAAAGGCCAGACGATGATCGTAAATATGGGACAAAACCTGACTGCGGTTCCAAGAATTGAATTTGAGGCTTTGGAAGGAACGAAGGTAACCTTACGTTTTGCAGAAATGTTGAATGACGGAAGTTCCGCGGGAAACGGGGCAACGCAGGCTGACGGTCCGAAGGGGTCGATTTACCAGAAAAGTCTCAGAGGTGCACGTTCTTTGGCAACCTATATCTTTTCGGGCAATGGAAGAGAGACTTATCAGCCAAGTATGTCTTTCTTTGGATATCAGTATGTGCAGATTACAGCCAGTGATGATATCAAAGTATATTCTCTGTGTTCAAAGGCAATTTCCTCTGTGACAGAGCAGACCGGAAAAATCCGTACAAACAACGAGCATGTGAACAAATTATTTTCCAACGTATTGTTTGGACAATTGAGCAATTATTATACAACGCCCACAGACTGTAACCAGAGGGATGAGCGTCTTTCCTGGACCGGTGACACACAGGCATTTGCACAGACGGCCGTATATAATTTTGATTCCGTTGCATTTTTAAGGGACATGCAGGATATCTACGATGAAAATACCTGGATTAAGGGATATGTTCCGGGGGTTGCCGATGATTTAAACGGTTATTTCAGTCCGTGGGCGGCAGGCTGGAGTGATGTGGAGATTCTTGTGCCCTGGGTACTGTATCTGCAGACAGGGGACCAGGCAATTCTGACCGAGAGCTGGGATGCCCTGGTTCATTATATGGAATATCTGCAGGCACATGAACGGGGGGCAAATCAGGCTCCTGCGTCCGGCGACCGAAATTATGGAGACTGGCTCTCTTTTCAGGGAACCAGTATCGAGGTGATGAATGATTACTATTATGGTTATATGAATCAGATCATGGCAAAAATCGCCAAAGTGATCGGGGATACGGAAAAAGAAAAAGCATATAATGAAAAGTTTGAAGCAATTAAGGAAACATTTATCCGGACACACGTGGATTTCTCCAATGGAAATCTGATTATTAAATCAAAAGAAGGAAATGTCAACCTGCAGTTTATGCATTGGACAGACAAAAAGGGAATCTGGGAGAATAATTCACAGACCTCACTGATCTGGATGCTCAAACTTGGATTCTATGACAGCGAGGAGATGCGGGATGAGGCCTGCAGGCTGCTTCTGGAGAATATTAAGAATGAGAATCCGGACGCAGGCAGTGTAAGGGCGAAGTATGGAAAGAATACGTTGGCAGTTGGTTTCTTAGGTTCCAATGTTATTACACCGGTGCTGACTGAGAGTGGAAATGCAGATGTCTCGTATGACTTACTGCTGCAGGATGGACAGCCGTCCTGGCTGTTTGAAGTCAATGCAGGAGCAACGACTGTGTGGGAGCGTTGGAATTCTTATACACCGGGAGTTGGATTCGGGGACAGTGAGATGAATTCCTTCAATCATTATGCGTACGGCTCTGTTCTGGAATGGATGTACCGCTATATGGCAGGAATCAGTGTAGATGAGGAGAATCCCGGTTTCAAAAATATAATTTTGCAGCCGACTCTGGATACAGGAGTAAAATATAATAGTGAGGAGCGGATCAACGAGGTCGAAGCTTCTTATGATTCTTATTACGGAACCATTCAGACTTCATGGACAAGCAGTGAAGGAAAGTTATCCGATTATAATGTTGTTATTCCGGCGAATACAACAGCAGTTCTTTACCTTCCTGTTGATGCTTCAGCATTGAAAGGATTCAAAGCGATAAAAGGGGTCAGCTATGAAGGTATGAAAGAGCATAACGGTATCTCTGCGGCGGAGATTCGTCTGGATTCAGGAAGTTATAGCTTTGAAGTCCAGGATGGAAAATTATCTGTAGCTTATGCAGGAGGAAGTATAGGACCGGATCCGGAGCTTCCATTTATAGATGTAGTGCACAGTGCAGAGAACTGGTATTACGATGCTGTTGTAAATGTTTACTGGAAAGATCTGATGACTGGATTAAGTGAGACCGTTTTTGGACCATCAGAACCGCTCTTAAGAGCAGAATTTGCAGTGATCCTTCATCGTATGGAGGATTTACCCAAGGTTTCCTACGATGGACGCTATCAGGACGTTGCAGATGGTTTATGGTATACGGATGCAGTTGCCTGGGCGAGTGAAGAAGGGGTTATTACAGGTTATGGAGCGGGAGAAATGTTTGGCCCTGGAGATTACATCAGCCGGGAGCAGATGGCAACGATGATGTATCGATATGCAAAAAGAAAAGGTTATGATACCAGTGTGAAAGCGGACTTAGGCAGTTATAAAGACGCTTCGGAAGTCAGTGCGTTTGCCGAAGAGGCGATGCAGTGGGCAGTGGGAAATAAGATTATCTCGGGTAAACAGGAAGGAACAATCCTGGATCCTCAGGGAAATACGACACGTTCGGAATGTGCGGTGATTCTTACACGATTTATGGATACATATAACAAATGATGAAAGCGTCAAAAGGTTTTATAACTTAAGAGATCTTTCTTTCAATTTTCTGAATATTTTTATTATTGAGATTATCGTCTTGTATAAAAACGGGAATAGGGGTATAATTTAAAAGCGCATTTTTACGTAGGCGAGAAGGGAGTAAAGAAAGATGGCAAACAGAAGAATCGCAAAAAAGAGAAGGACGGAAGCAGAGAAATTTGTACAGGGAAGCTGTGGGGAGAATGGCGTATTGCAGGCAGCAGAACAAACGGAAGTTTCTAAGGAAATCAATCTATATATCCAATATCAGGGAATGGAACTTGTGATCCGGGAGATCGAAGAGAAGATTCAGAAGGAATGGACGGCGCAGGGAAAAGAAGCGGCAGACCTTCAGAAGATGGATGTATATATCAAACCGGAAGAAAAAAAGGCTTATTATGTGATTAATGAGCAGGATAACGGGTGCATTCAGTTATAGGAGTATCTAAAAAAGAAAGACTGGCTTACAGGCTGCAAAATTTGCAAACCTGCAAGCCAGTCTTTTTGTATTTAATTGAAAACACGCTCTGGAGAGGCAACATTTACAAAACGTTTACAAAACAATATCGTTTTTGATGAACGGATTCGTTATAATGTGAATAGCTTGATCGGTGGAGGAATTTTATGAAACGAATTTTAGTGATAGAAGATGAAACTGCAATAAATGAATTGATTTGTATGAATTTGGAGATTGCGGGGTATAAGCCGGTTCCTTTCTTTGACGGAGCAAAATTCAGCACCCATCTGAAACAGGAGGATGCGTATGATCTGGTCTTGCTCGATATTATGCTTCCTGGAAAAGATGGTTTTGAATTGTTGGAGGAATTAAAAGAACACCGAATACCGGTGATTTATCTGACAGCAAAAGGAGATTTGCAGAGTAAGGTTGCGGGACTTAGAAGCGGTGCGGAAGATTATCTGGTGAAGCCTTTTGAAATGTTGGAACTTTTGGTACGGATCGATAAAGTTTTAAGCCGTTTTCAGGAAGCGGAGGAAGAAATCCACATACGGAATGTTACGATCAATGAAAAGAAGCATACCGTATATAAGGATGGAAAGGAAGTATGCTTACGGCCAATGGAGTTTGCCTGTCTGCTGGCGTTTTGGAAATACAGAAATCGTGTCATGACCAGAGAACAGATGCTTCAGATCCTCTGGGGTGTGGATTTCGAAGGAGAGACCAGAACGGTCGATGTACATGTTGGAAATCTTCGGAAGAAACTGGATTTTTCGGAGGTGATTATCACCATACCAAGAGTAGGATACCGGATGGAAGTGGAATAACAAAAAGAGGAGAACAGAAAAATGGATATGATAAAAAAAATTGCACTGACTGCGTCAACCATGTTATTTGTGTTGGCGCAGATTTTTTCGTTCTATGTGATCTTGGGCAGTCAGCAGGAGAAGATTATGCTGGTGAAAGAGAAGGAGGAAGAATTGATTCGTGATTGTGTCTCAGCGTTTGATAAGAAGCGTGGGAGACTGCGGTATGACCATGGGATGAGTGATTATGTTCTGACCCAGTGTTTTAGGGAAACGATGCCGGAAAATTCCGCATTCTACCGGGGAGGGACAGAACTTTTTAATAACAGCCATTATGAGTTTGAGATTGATGGGGCTAAGCTCGGGGGAGGTGACAGATATGGTATATCTTGTGTTCCGAAAAAAATCGGTGATGCACGTCTGTTGGTCTTCTATCAGGTGACAGAAGAAAAAAAGCAGGAGTATACGGTCTGTCATGTTCTGGACATTACTTATATTTATCGGAAGGGGTGGGAACTTGCCGGTCGCGAGTTCCTGATTTCCCTGTTGCTTTCGGGGATGATGGCGGTGCTGTTGGTGGTTCTGATTAAGAGAATTACAAAACCACTGGAAGATGCCAATGAAGCACAGCGGAAACTGATTGGAAGTCTGTCTCATGAATTAAAGACTCCGCTGACAGCAATCAAGGGTTATTCCGAGACGTTATTGAATGTAAGGATTTCTGAAGAACAGATGCAGAAAGCGCTTCATTATATCTATACGGAGAGCGGCAGATTGTCCCGTCTTTCTGAAAAAATGATGGAGTTGACCAGATTGTACGAACCGGAATGTCAGATCACTCTGGAGCCGGTTGAAATCACTGTTTTGTTTGACGCTGTGGAGGATAGTGTACGTTACCGGTTAGAGGAGGAGCAGATTCAGTTGGTTCGGGAAGGGGATTTGAATGGCCTGGTTCATAATCTGGACCGGGATCTGATGACCAGCTTTCTGATTAATTTAATCAATAATGGGATTACCGCATCCAAACCGGGAAGCCGGATGTTTCTTGGTGCAGATAAACATGGATTCTGGGTTCAGGATGAAGGATGTGGAATCCCCCCGGGCGAAGTAGAAAAAGTAAGGGAGGCTTTCTATCGCGTGGATAAGTCGCGTTCCGGAAAAAGCGGAAATATGGGATTGGGACTTGCTATCTGCAATCAAATTGCAGAAGTGCATCATGCAAAAATGCAGATTGAAAGTGAAGCAGGTATTGGGACAAAGATTTCTTTTCTTCTGTGAGCTCCTTTACAACTTCTTTACAGTACGATGAAGATTTGTAAATAAAAAGAAGATATGATTTTTTCGAAGCAGCAAAAGAACAGCGTAAAAAACAGGAGGAAGATATGAAGCGGAAGCAGATAAGAGCAGCAGTTATGGGACTTTGCCTTAGTATATGTTTGACAGGATGTGAAGAGACCCCGGAGGAAGTGATCGTAAAGGAAAAAGGTGCGGATCAGATTTCGAAGTATGAAAGCGATGAAAAGACGGAACGTATTTTGAGGGAGACATTGGGAGCACCGGAGCATTATGCCAACAAAGCTTCCTACGAAAATGGAGTGCTGGTGATTGATACCGATGCGGATGTGGTGTTGCCGGAGGTGTCAGCAATTGACACGGTTACGGTATCAGCAAAGGAAATGAGTCAGGAATTGATCGATACGGTGACCAAAGCTTTTTTTGATGGAGATAAAATTTATAATGCATGGTCTTATAAGAGCATGACAAAAGATCAGATACAAGAGAAGATTACGTTATTAAAAAAATATAAGGCAGAAGGAAATCTCGATCCCTATGATTATGGTAAGGATGAAGAGGGAAATTTGCAGTATGACATTGACAGCCAAATTGAGTATTATGAAACGCAGTATGAAGAGGCTCCGGAAGAAGTGCAGAAAGAAGAAGTGACGCCGGCATTCGGACTGATTTATCCGAATGGAGGAGAGGGTGAAACAACTGTGCTGGAGGATGCATTTGACGGAGTAGCGGAAACTGAGAACGGGAACTACGATTATCGGATTCAGGATATGGGAGAAATGGCGAATGAAATTACGTTTAAAATCGACAAAATAAGGGAAGCTGCAGACACGCAGGAGTTTTCAGGCTGGATTGAAGGGGAATCTTTCAGAGATCCGGCAGGTGAACAATATCTTTCGGATGAGTTTGTGCAGGAACTTGCGGGAATTTCCCATGAAGAGGCAGAAAAAGAGGCAGTTGAAACGGTGGAACGCCTGGGATGGGGATTGGAACTGTATGGATGGGATTATGCTGTCTATTATCATGGGGAGGGAGGAGTGAAGGAAAGCACCTGTCTGGATGCAGGATATCAGTTTTATTTTACCAGAAAAATCGGAGGGATACCGATTACCAGTACCAGTGAATGGGGCGGCGGTCTGGAGGATATGGAAAGTACGATCGTTCCGTGGGGATATGAAGTTTGTAATGTTATTGTGGGAGATGATGGAATTCAATCAGTTACCTTGTATAATCCGTATAAAATTGGAGAAGTGCAGACAGCGAATGTCAAATTGATGGATTTTGACAGCATTATTCAAATTTATGAGCAGATGATGGAAGTTAAGAATGCAGATATTTCCGCCTATGAAAAGCAGAGAACCTATCATATCAACAAAATTATACTGGGCTACAGCAGAATTTATGATCCGAACGTCGACAATACCACGGGACTTCTTGTGCCGGTATGGGATTTTTTCGGCGGATTTGAGTGCGAGAGCAAAGACGGATATACTTCTTATCAGTCTGCCCTTTACTCGACACAGAGTTTTATGACGATCAATGCAATTGACGGTACGATCATTGACAGAGGACTTGGTTATTAATCAGAGAGAAGGGAGGTGTGGCAGGTGAAACAGGTTATGGCGGTAGTACGCCAGAATTTTCTTGGTTTTTTCCGAAACCCGAGAATGATCATGACGTTTCTGTTTTCTCTTATCTTGTGTTTCTTTTTAAGTGATAAGGCGATGATGGTAGCGGAGTATTATAATGCGCCGATGCAGGCGGCGGAGCCTTTTATCTGGACGTTCGGGGATTCGACTTCGATTTTGCTGACCTCCCTTTTGTTGATTCTGCTGTTCCTTGATCTGCCCAAGTTAAGTCCCTTTACCCCTTATCTGCTGCTGCGGATGAAGAAACGTCAGTGGCTGGAGGCACAGTTTTTCTATATTCTGTTGGTAACCATGTTTTATATGGGATATGTGCTTCTGGTGACAAGTCTGCTTTGTATGAAGAAAACCTTCAGCGGAAATATCTGGAGTAAGACGGCGGCATTGCTGGGGTATTCCGGGATGGGAAAGCAACTTTCGGTTCCTTCCACCGTAAAGGTTATGGAGAGTACCAGCCCGTATGAATGTATGGGACAGATTGTCCTGCTGCTCATATGCTATGCGCTGACCTTAAGTTTTCTGATGTTGTTTTTCCAGATGAAATGCGGCAGGAAGGCGGCAATCGGAGCAGGACTTGGCTACAGTTTATTTGGATTTCTGTTAGACCCGGGGGTATTGGCAGGGATTCTGCACAAAGAAGAATATGAAATGTATCAGATCCGGAGACTGACAGGGTGGATCAGTCCATTAAACCATGCCACGTACGGGATGCATGATTTCGGATATGATTCGCTTCCGGCACTGTGGCAATCCTGTCTGGTGTTTTTGGGGGTTCTGGCAGTTTTGGCCTTCTTATCATTTCATACCTTAAAGAACTATAATTTCAGTTCCTTTACCGGAACGGTGTAAAGGTGGAAGGAAGATATGAGGGAACAGTTGTGAGAGAATTGATACGGGAAAAGGGATTTTGGAGCGCCGTACTGCTTACCCTGATTGGGATGGCTGCGGCAGTGCCTTTCTATCAGATAAAATTGCCATTGGAAACCGGACAATTTGTTTTCTATTATCAGAATGCTCTGGGTTCGCGGATTTTGGGATTCTTGCTGCCTGTTGCTGCGGTGCTTCCGATGGGGGCGGTGTATGTCCGGGAAGCTTCCGGCGGTTTTTTAAAGCTGTATCTGGCGCGGATCAGCCGAAGCGAATATATCCGAAGGAAGACGATACAGATTTATGTCAGCGGGCTTCTGACCTTTTTCGCAGCGGGAGTCATACTGCTGATATGCTGTTTTCTATTTCTTTATCCGTTGGAAGTAAAAGGAGACTTTCCGATAGAGAGTTTTCTTGATGCGGGTGCAATGTTGCTTCGTATCTGTCTGGTGGGTGGAATGCTGGCTGAGATTTCCGGGATTTTTGCAGTATTATTCCAGAATTATTATATGGCATACGGACTGCCCTTTGTCTGCTATTATCTTTTGATTATTTTAAAGGAACGATATCTGCCCAAACTGTACTGTCTTTATCCTGTGGAATGGATCCAGGCGGAACAATTCTGGGGAAGTGATGGAACCGGTCTTTGGATATTTCTGGCGGTGGTTTCCGCGGCAGTCATGTCTTTACACGGATTGCTGCTGCATTACCGTTTGCAGGAGATATGAAAATGAAAAGTAATACGTTATGCGGGGCAGGAATTGTGCGGATGCAAAACAGTTGCAGAACATAAGGAGAAAGGCAGTATGAGACCATATATTGAAATTGACCATGTGACGAAAAAATTCGGAGAGGAATTGGTTCTGAGTGATATCCATGTGGCGATGGAACAGGGAAAAGTCTATGGATTTTCCGGAAATAACGGTTCCGGAAAAACAGTATTAATGAAATGTATCTGTGGTTTTCTTCCTGTGACGGAAGGGACCATATGGGTCGGAGGAAAAGCAATCGGTATAGAGACGGATTTTCCGGAAAGTATCGGTGTTATTATTGAAACACCGGGATTTTTAACCAACCTGACCGGATTTCAAAATCTGGAAATACTGGCGGGACTTCGGAAGCAGATTTCAAAAGAGGAAATCCGCGAAGCAATCCGTAAGGCGGGACTTGATCCGGATCTAAAAAAGTCTGTATCCAAATATTCACTTGGGATGCGCCAGCGGCTTGGCATTGCCCAGGCAATTATGGAGGATCCCGAGTTTCTGATTCTGGATGAGCCATTTAACGGATTGGATAAACATGGCGTGGCGGATATTCGGGAACTGATTCTGGGCTTGAAAAATCAAGGAAAGACGATTATTCTCGCCAGTCACAACAGTGAGGATATCCGGATTTTATGTGACCAGGTTTATGAAATGGACGGAGGGAGGATGAAAGTATTATGAGAATCAGAAGAAAAGCAACAAGTCTCGTGCTCATTGCTCTGATATTGTTTGGAATCGCAGTTCCGGTTCATGGGGAAAGCAGAATCAGGATTGACAGCGCAAAAGAATATGAAGGCATGGAGCACTCCTTTTCCGGAGGATATGAGCCGGCCATTACGGAAAATACCATGTTGTTGGTAGTGCCGTTTGTGACGGAGGAAGCGCTGAAAGAAAACAGAATCTGGGTAGGAGTGACGTTTGAGAAGGAGGAGGACAGCCCATTTTACTACAAAACCTACCAGAAACAGGTCAGGCAGTCAGAAGACGGGAGCTATCTCTACCAGTGTGAGATTCAGTTGAAAAAAGACCGGGTGAACGGACAGTATCCGCTGTATTTATCAGTTACGGCGCAGACGGCAGAAGGGGAAAATTTACAGCAGGAATTTGCGATTTATGTGGAGATTACGGATGGAAAGGCAAGAATCAGTGCGGACGGAACAGGAGATGGTGAGAATGAGGGAAAAGATGTATCAGATGGAGGACATCAAAATCCGGGGAGCGGGTCAGGAGATAACCAGAAGGCGGAAGATGGGAGGAAAAGTACAGGAGGAGAAGTGCCGGGTGAAGAAGGAATGCCTGGTTTGGAAGGTGGACAGCCGGAAGGAGGTTCGGAACAGGAAATTCTTCATCAGCCGAGAATCATCGTGGAAAGCAGCTGTGTAAGCGATAGTTCCGGTGTGATTCCCGGAGGTTCGGTCAAAGCGGGAAGTGAAGCAGAATGGAAGTTAACCATAAAAAACTGCGGCAGCCAGGCGGTGGAAAATATGAAAGTGACGCTTTTGTCAGAGCGAAAAGACATTACTTTTGAAAAAAACTCCTGGTATGTGAAACATGCCGCCGCCGGAGAACAGATTGAATTTCTCCAGAGGATTTCCGTAGGAAAGAAGGCGGAGGAAGAGCCTGTATCTGTACAGCTTCAGTTTGAATATGAGGATGCGAAAGGAAATCGTTACACGTCCACAGAAACAACAGGATTTGGAATTTCGCAGCCTCAGCAGGCAGAACTTGTCAATCTTTCCTTTCCGGAAAATGTCTATGCATCGGATACGGATTCCTTAACCTTTCAGATTCAAAATACGGGGCTTTCCGTTCTGTATAATGCCAAGGTACGCATAGAGGGAAAAGGTCTGTTTCCGAAACAAGAGCTGTTTTTCGGTCATGTGGAGGGCGGAACGGCCGTAGATGGAGAAATTCCGGTTTTTGTCGGGACGCTTGATATGAAGGAGAGTACAGAAGCCTCCGGGGAGGATTCCGAAGAAAAATATGGTGATACTTTGGGAACTGTTATTTTTTCCTATGAAAATGAAAACGGAGAAGTCGTGGAACAAAGACAGGAGTTTCATGCAACAATTTTAAAACCACAGGTTGTGGAATTAAAAGTGGAGCAGGAAGAGCCGCAGACGAATCAATGGTGGATTACAATTGCGGCAGGAATTGCGTTGTTGTTGTTTTTACTCCTGGTATGGCTGTATCTGCGGCTGCAGTATTGGAAAAAGAGAGTAAACTTCCATGAAAGAGCGTAATTATTATAAGATGATTGTGATCGGTGCAGCAGTGTGTCTTGTGCTTGCCAATCTGGTACGGTTTTGGCGGGAGTATCAAAGAGCGCAGCAGTATTATCGGGTTACGATAGCCCGGGAGACAGAGCTGACAGAAGATATGGTTTCAGAATTACAGAAACTCACTGGGATACGCCGGTTTGAAGCGATAGCTTCCGTTCCGGTTACGATCGAATTGGAGGGTTATACATTGCATACGGAACTGATGGGAATAGATCTCATGCAGCCTTCTCTGAAATGGGAACGGACAGAAGAAGTTTTTCTGGGGGATATGCCGATCTTATTTTGGGGAACGGACTGCTTTTCTGCCTTTGCGGATGCAAATGGACGTGCACCGGGAAAAGGTCAGATCACAGAATGGATCGAAACCTGCCGGGCACTTTCGATTACGATTACGACAGAAGACGGAACCATCCAAAAAGCCGGAATCGGCGGAATTTTAAGGGAACCACAGGGAAACGTCTATATGCAGCAAAAAAAGATGAAAGAAATTTTTGCAGATAGCAAAGTCACAGGGGGATATCTGGAAATCCAGGGGTATCAGAATATAAAAAAGGCGAAAACGATTTTGGAGACGGGAGGATTTCAGGTAGGAGAGCCGGAGGCGGTGTCGCCTCCGGCTTTGTAAGAATGTGTTATGTGAAGCAGATGATCACAGGTATTTCACAAGTACCATCGCAAGACCTAAGATGGAGAGTACAACACCAGTTGCCCGGTTCAGAGTCTTTGCCGGGGCTTTATTGGCGAACTTTGAAGCAATCTGTGCACCCAGCAGGGTAAAGACAATACATAGAAGCAACGCACTCATATCCGGCAGGCTTCCGCTGATGGAAAAGTGTGAGACAGCTCCGGTAAATGCTGTGAAGGACATGATGAATACACTGGTTCCCACTGCTGTTTTCAGTTCATATCCCAGTACACTGGTCAGGATCAGGAGCATCATCATACCGCCTCCTGCGCCGACAAAACCGCAGATAAATCCAATCATGGCGCCGCAGAGAAGAGACTGGATGATTTTCGTACGTCTGCTTTTTTGCTCCTGTACTTCTCTGGTGGTCATGACCGGGCGGACAATGAATTTGATACCAAGCAGGAGAGTCATGAATACGGAAAAACTTCCCATGGTGGTGTTTGGAAGTAAGGATGCGGTATAGCTTCCGACCATGGTGAAGACAAGTACGGAACATAACATAACCAATCCGCTGCGAATATCCAGGTTTTTATTCTTTCCGTAAGTATAGGCGGATGCAGCAGAAGCCAGAACATCGGAAGCCAGAGCGATTCCTACGGCCTCATAGGCATCGAAACCTAAAAATGTAATTAACATCGGTGAAATGACGGCTGCCGCTGAAAGTCCGGCAAGCCCCGTTCCCACTCCGGCTCCAAGACCGGCAGCCAGGCAGACCAGGATTTTTATTATCATGCAATTACCTCCTGTCAGATTAATTTTATTATTGTTCCATGGATTAATTTTTAAGGCTCCTGTCCTCCGGAAGTATCTCTTGTGCATAATGAAGAGAGTGCAGCAGATGTTCCTTCATGAGCGCTGCGGCAGCATCATAGTTTCGGGCTTCGTAGAGACCGTAGATTTCCTGATGTTCCTCCTGAATTTTTTGTTGTTTTTCCGGCTGCTTTTCATATTGGTATGCCATAATGGACATCTGGCCGCGCATCCGTTCGGCGGAACGGACCAGCCGGCTGTTTTTGCAGTACTTATAAAAAATAAGGTGAAACTGATCGGAATATTTCTGCCACTGTGGGGAGGAATACTCACATGCTTTGATCTTTGTAATATTTTCCTTCAACTCTTTCAGAAGGGAAGTTTGATCCGGATATTCCGAAGCATAGCGAATCGCCAGGCTGTCCAGATCCCCCATGAACTGGTAGACTTCATAGATATCTGTCTGATTCAGGCTGACGACAGAGACCCCTACGTTGGAATAGTAGGTGATGAGTTGTTCTTCTGTAAGGCGGGTCAGTGCTTCCCGGATGGGAGTGGAACTGACTTCGAATCGTTCCTGCAGCATTTTTAAAGTTAATTTGGCACCGCAGGGAATTCTTTGGGATAAAATATCTTTTCTTAAAATCTGATAAATCTGTTCGGATAATGTCTGTTTATTTAAACTCATAAAAAACCTTCTTTAAAATATATTTGCAGTAGTTTCCTACATACGTGTACATTGCTTATCATAGGGGTCAAAATTCCTTTTGACCCCTATGATACACGGATTGCTCCGCATTTCATGCTCCCGCAATCCTGAAAACATTCGAAATCCGCCCTGTTCGGGCTACTTTCTCATGTTTTACGGGTCCCAAAGTCATGCTTTTTCATGCAAGCATGAAACGCATAACCTTTTGACCCTGGTATCATCATATTATCAGTGTAACATACCAAAAGAAAAAAATGCAACTGCCTTTCGTAGTTTAGAAATACGGATGATACGCTGTCTATATTTTGCATTTTGCAAAATGCATATTGCAAATTCGAAAAAGGAATGTTAGAATAAAGGAAACTTTAATGGTTTAAAGTTAAAAAGAAAAGAAAGAAGGTAACGTCTATGGGGGACAATACGGTTGTAGTAAGTGTATGCATCATCTATTTTGCAGTTATGGTTGGAATCGGTATGATCGCTGCAAGGAAAAACAAGGAAACTTCGGATTATCTGGTGGCAGGACGTAAGTTAAATGTCACTATGACAGCGATTACGCTGGCAGCAGTACAGATTGGTGTGGGTATTGTGCTGAGCAGTGCTACGAATGGCTATAATGAAGGAGTCTGGCCGGGTATGTATTATGCATTTGGATGCGGCGGCGGATTGATTATAGCGGGACTTGTGACGACGAAGAAGTTAAGGGAAGAGGAAGGTTATGTGCCCTTGGATTATTTTGCACAGAGATACGGAGACAGCAAAGGAATCCGGCTTTGGGCGTGGATCAGTAATGTTCCAAGTCTTTTGGGAATTTTTATTGCTCAGCTTCTGGCTTCCGGCGGAATTCTGGCAGGTTTTGGGATTCCTTTTAAGACGGGAGTTATCATTACAGCAGTTGTAATTTTGATTTATTGTACAGTCGGAGGTATGTGGGGTGTTGTACTGACCGATGTGGTACAGACGGCAATTATTGCAGTGGGTGTACCGATTCTGGCAATTGCTATTTTGGTTCAGTATGTGCAGGCAGGCGGAAATGTGGGCGCTATTTTTTCCACGCCGTTTATCCCGAAGGGAATGGGTACAAAGTTCGTTTATCTGGTTTTGCCATTTTTGCTGTCTATCTCCGTTTCTTATGATGCATATTCCAGAATTCAGTCTGCGAAAGATGCAAAGACTGCAAGAATTGGATGTATTGTAGGAGGAATTCTGGTTATTATCATCGGCGGGCTCTGTTCTACAATCGGTGTGGCAGCGAGAACATTGTTCCCGGGTGTGACGGACGGTATCTTTACGATTGCAGCTACAGGGGTGCTTCCTCCGGTTCTGGCAGGTATTGTAATTGCGGCGATTTTAGCAGCAGCCATGTCCAGTGCCAACTGTGTGATCCTGTCTATGGGAGCATCGTTTTCCAGAGATTTTTATAATAAATTTCTGCATCCGGAAGTGGAAGATCTGGATGAACTGCCAAAATCAAAGTTGATTTCCCAGGCAGCAGTTCTTCTGGGCAGTCTGGTGGGAATTTTCTTTGCTTTCCATATGACAGATATCCTGGATGCTATGATTATCTTTAATTATCCTTACATGGGAAGTCTTCTGATTCCGCTTCTGGGTGGACTGGTCTGGAAAGGAGCTACCAGAAAGGGTGCTTTCGCAGCGGCCATTGCAGGCGGTATTGTCGGTGTGGTATCCTTCTTGTTTGGTATTCCGGGACCGCTGTATGGAAAGATGAATACAGATTTATCATTGCTGATTGCTTATGTGATTTCTGCGGTATTTCTGGTAGTGTTCAGTCTGATAGACCGCAGCAGGGCAAAAAAGTAGGAAAAAATGGAGGAGAACATGAGAAATTATCAGTGGCCTTATCCGAATGAGATGGATCAGGAGGAACAGGTTTATGGAGACGTACTTGTCCTTGGCGGCGGAATGGCAGGATGTTATGCGGCCATTGCAGCGGCGAGAAAGGGAAAGAAAGTTGTTCTGGTAGAAAAGGGGGCAACGGTGCGCAGCGGAGCAGCAGGCAGTGGATTTGATCATTGGGAGTCAGCGTGTACCAATCCATGCTCCAAAGTGACCGCCGAGGAGATTGCCAATGCTTATATCCATGAGCAGGATGGATACAGCAACGGGATCGCCCATTATATTGAATGTGAAGAAGGGTGGCATCGCCTGAAAGATATGGAGACGTTCGGCGGAAAGATCCGGGATACGGAAGGCGAATTTGCCGGAGCAGATTTCCGGGATGAGAAGACAGGGCTGATGTTTGCGTATGATTATGAGAACAAATTCACAGTCCGTGTCTGGGGAAGTACCTTTAAGCCGGCATTATATCAGGAATTAAAGCGTCTGGGTGTAACCATCTATGACAGGACAGAAGCAACCGCACTTTTGGTAAAAAAGGAAAATGGAAAAAAGCGGGGCATTGGAGCTATGGGCATGAATGTCCATACCGGAAAGTTCATGATTTTTTCGGCAAAGACTACGATTCTTGCCATGTCAAGACCGGCCAGAATCTGGCTGTTTGATTCGGATCAGGTGGGTCTTTGTGAGTTTCGGCCTACACAGAGCATTGGAAGCGGCCATGCCATGGGATACCGTGCAGGTGTGGAATTTACCATGATGGAAAAATCCGTGCAGGGAGAATTTTCGGCGGCAGGAAGAAGTTTTCCTCCTTACAGTACCGGGAACAATCACAATACCTGGTATGCAGCGACTATGGTGGATGCCAGAGGGGTGGAAATCCCTTATGTTGACCGGGATGGCAGAGAACTTAAGACAGTGAAGGAACGCTATTATCCGGCAAAAGGACAGAAATTCTTTTTAAAGGGCGGCGTGATCGACAATCCCAAATATGAATATCGGGGACCGGAGACTCTGGAATTTGATGAATTGATCAAAAGAGGTTATCAGCTTCCCTTTTACGCAGATCTGAGCAGAATGCCGGATGAGGAACGGCGTGTGATCTGGGGAATGATGGTGGGAGAAGAAGGAAAGACCAAGATTCCGGTGTTGGAAAATTTTACACAGCGGGGATTTGATCCGAAAAAACATCTGCTCCAGTCTTACGGTACAGGATGGCAGTCGGCTGCTTTCCTTGCCCAGGAACGGCAGCTGTTCGGAGCTCCGGGAGGAATTTTTCATGACTGGGACCTGAAGACGAATATTGACGGCATCTATGCGGCAGGAGACCAGCTGTATGCTTCCGATTGTTGTGGATTTGCTGCGGCGACAGGGTATTATGCGGGAAGAAAAGCGGCTGCAGCCAGTGAATGCTATACATATGAAAGTCCGGACCGGGAGGAGATCGAAAAGGAAAAATCACGCTTATACGCACCTTTGTATGTGGAGGATGGTATGGATTGGCGGGAATTGAATAAAGCGATCAGTAAGGTGATGCAGAACTACTGCGGAGGGGTGAAAAATGATATGCTTCTCGCTCAGGGGCTGGAACTTCTGGAAAGTTATGAACAAGAGTATCTGCCCAGGCTTTCCTGCACCAACCCTCATGAACTGATGCGTGCTCATGAGGTCATGGATATTCTGGAAGTATGTAAACTCATCATCAATGCCTGCCTTCTCAGAAAGTCCAGTTCCGTGCCGTTGTGTTTTGAGAGAAGCGATTATCCGAAGCTGGATCCGGAAGAAGACAATTGTTTTATTACCATCTGGCAGGAAGAGGGTAAGATTCGCAGCCGGAGAGTGGCAAAAGATTACTATGGGGATGTGAAAATACAGTATGAAGCACATAACCAGGATTACAAAGAGGAGGCAGTATCCTATGAAGAAAGTTGAGTTTCAGGCAAATCCCGTCTCCTGCAGTGTAAAACCGCTGGTGTTTGACAGCAGTCTGTGTGTGGGCTGCAATCAGTGCGCTTCTGTCTGCCAGGTGGATCTTTTGATACCGTCAGATAAGAAAGGTGAGCACCCCATTGTTCTTTATCCCGGGGAATGTTATTATTGCGGTTCCTGTGTTATGGCATGTCCGGTGAAAGGAGCGATACGTCTTCAGCATCCGCTGATGAACCAGACAAAATTTGTGGAAAAATAGAATTGTTTACGAAAAAGGCATCTTAGATGCTTTTTTTGTAACTGAAAAAAGGAGGAATCTTATGGAAACACAATCTCTTTCCATTAATGACCAGCTGGTTTCTTTCCCATCATCTCTTTTTCCGTTGTTAAATCCGCATGAAGTAAGGTACAGAATATCACTCCTAATGGAATCAGCGTTGCCCAAATAGCCTTTCCAACCAAAAGATTGCACAATACGGTTCCTACAATTGAACCAACAAGAAAAAATATCAGCATTTCAAAATGCTGCAGCAACTTTTCCCGATGAGATTTGTTTTTTGTATGCAGGTGTTTGACTTCTTTTGCCAGACCAACCCCGATCTGTCTTATATGATTTGTGGCAAATGTGGTTGCCATAGCAACTCCCTCTGCCTGACGAAAGGTATTATACTGCATGGATGCAATAAAATTAATCGCCACCTGAGAGATCTGTACTGGTGCCGACTCTGTTACAAAGCCCAATCCCAGCACTACTAACATCTCTATTGCAATCAGGAGGGTATCCCAACGTATTGGCAAACGGTGCTTGATTGGGTCAGGCAGCAGCTCTGATGCAAATGCTCCCATAAGATACGCCGAAATTGGAATCACATAATAAAGGGCTTCACTCCATTTTTTTGCTCCGAGAGCCATTCCCATTAATACTACATTTCCTGTTTGTGCATTACAAAACACATTTCCCCGGAGTAAAAAAGTATAAGCCCCAAAGAATCCTGCTACAACAATCAAGATATGATAAACCCACTTTCTCTCACACATAAGAAAATATGTATCATTTGTTTCTTTCGTATTTTTCTCCATAGTGCTCTCCTTTTCATCCAAATTAATCATCCGTAATTATACCACGAAGAAACCGGCTTTCCAACTGGAAGCATCCTCAGAAACTTCAGCGGTTCCCGTACCTCCGGATCCGTAATCATTCTCAGAAGATTGTCGTATACGACTCTTGCCTTCTGTTCTGCAGCCAGATTCTCTGTCAAATCCGTGATTGCATCGCCCTTTGACTGGAATTCACAGGCATTGAACGGAATTCCGGCAGCCGCCTGAGGCCACAAGGCTTTTGTATGATCGATATAATAAGCATCAAATCCAACCGTTTTCGCCTCTCCCACAGTCAGATTTCTGGTAAGATGATATACCATAGCACATATAATCTCCATATGCCCCAACTCTTCTGTTCCCAGAGAAGCATCGGAAATGTTCCGTCTGCTACATTTAGAGACGCTTCTTTTCT
>OBAR01000565.1_pt1 | contig 42294 bp, 30 predicted proteins | sample 1517911 | NCBI WGS metagenome assembly OBAR01 (sample SAMN04571709, study PRJEB22368) | human gut metagenome | biome: human gut; material: stool | host: Homo sapiens | place: Luxembourg | collected 2012-10-26
GCACGCTCCGGTTCATGGCTGCTGTCCGGGACTTTCATAGTAAATATATTGTAACACAAAAAATCAAAAAATAGTCTTAAATTTCAAAAATAAAAACAAAAACAGAAGGGCATAATCCATTATACTAAGATACAGGAAAACAAAAAATCACAGCGATTCAGAAGCTATGATTCCGCGGCGAGGGGGCAATCTGCGGGGCAGCAGTATGAAGCGGATACTGCTGGGTGTTTTCCTGATTATGAAAAAAACTTTAGGAGTTTAGGAGGAAAACTTATGTCACTGATTCAGGAAATTTCTGAGAATTTACAAAGAGGAAAAGCAAAAATCGTAAAGCAGCTGGTACAGCAGGCATTGGATGAAGGAATCAATGCAAAAGAAATTCTGGAAGAAGGATTATTGTCCGGAATGATGATCATTGGTGAAAAGTTCAAAAATGATGAGGTGTTTGTACCGGATGTTCTTGTTGCAGCACGTGCGATGAATAACGGAATTGCCATTCTGGAGCCGAAGCTGGTTGAACTTGGAAACGAACCGGTTGGAAGAGCCGTAATCGGAACTGTCAAAGGAGACCTGCATGACATCGGAAAAAATCTTGTTGCCATGATGCTGAAAGGTGCAGGGTTTGAAATCTATGATGCAGGTGTGGATGTAGATCCGCAGACATTTATTGACAAGGCAGAAGAAGTATCTGCAGATCTCATCGTTATGTCCGCACTTCTTACTACAACCATGTGCAACATGCAGGGAGTGATTGACCTTATGAAAGAGAAAGACATCCGGGACAAATACATCGTTATGGTTGGCGGAGCACCGGTCAATGAGACGTTTGCAAAGAACATCGGAGCTGATTATTATACAGGAGATGCCGCTACCTGTGCAGAGGTTGCGAAGAAGGCGGTTGCCGAGAAGCGTGCATAAGGAGTGATCTGTGAGATATCGAGTCGAAAATGAAAAAATCAGAGTGGAAATTCTTTCTCGCGGAGCTCAGATGTGCTCCATAAGAAAGAAAAATGAAACGCCTGAAATGGAATATTTATGGCAGCCTGATCCGGTCACATGGACGGATCAGGCGCCGAATTTATTTCCATATGTAGGGCGGATGTATGGTAAGAAATACGAATACCAGAATCGGGAATACAGTATGGAAATCCACGGATTTGCCATGACGGAGGAATTTATCTGTCAGAAGATACGACCGGATTATCTGGTTTGTGTATTGGAGGATTCAGAAGAGACCAGGATGAGATATCCCTTTGGATTCCGTTTTGAGATTCATTATGAACTTGTGGAAAGCACGATTCGTACATACTATATTGTTAAAAATAAAGAGAGTAAAGATATGTATTTCGGACTCGGTGGTCATCCGGGATTTTGCGTTCCGTTGAGGGAAGAGGAACATTTTGAAGCGTATTATCTTCAGTTCCCCCAGGGGGTTATGCCGGAAAAGGTCTTGATGACAGATACGGGTTACGTACTTGAGGGGACAGAACCCTTTTCTCTGGAAGCAGATTATCGGCTGAAACTGCATCATCATTTGTTTGACCATGATGCTATCGTTCTTTGCAGGATGGGACATGAAGTACAGTTATGCGGCCCTCAGGGTGCAGTTGCTGCGGTGCGTTATCCGAAGATGGATTATCTCGGATTATGGCACTGGCCGGGAACAGAAGTGCCCTATATCTGTATTGAGCCATGGACTTCTCTGCCTTCCCGCTATGAAGTGACAGAGAAGCTGGAAGAAAAGCCGGATCTGATCCGGCTGGGGGCTTACGAAGACTATATAAATGTATGGGAAATTGAAATTTTGTAAGAAAGCATTGCCTGTATGGCGGAGAGTAAAGATGGATCATATAAAAATTTTGGAAGAGTTTCATCCTGAGATCGAACAGTCAGTGGTCTTTCGACAGCTGAATTGCAGTCCGGACTCGGCATCCTTTGGAGCGATGGAAGAAGCATTTCAGGAAATGATCGAAGAAATGATGGAGATGTGTACGCCCAGAGGAATCATGGCGCTTGGAAAGATCCCAGCTTCTTATCAATTGGAAGATCAGAAGGAAGATGTGGAAGCGATTTATGTTCTGGTAACTGTGGGGCAGGCGATCAGTGATTATAGTACCAGAATGTTTCAGGAAGGGGATTATGTGAAGGGAATGCTTGCGGATGCAATGGCAGACGCAGCACTTTTTTCACTGGAAGCAGACATAAAGAGGGAATTGAAAAAAGCCTGCGCAGAATGGAAAAGAGGAGTGAAAAAGCGTCTGGAGGCACCGCAGGACATCGCGATGACGATCCAGAAGGAGGCGTTTTTGCAGACCGGTGCAGGCGAACAGCTGGGAATGGAATTGACTCAGGGATATATGTTCCGTCCGCTGAAGACCAGCAGTCAGATTTATGTGACGACAGAGGACATGGAAGCATTTCGGGTTCAGCATAATTGCCGGACGTGTCCGAATGTCACCTGCATGCTTCGCCATATAGAACCTCTGGAAATCCGCGTATTGTCAAAAGAAACAGAGATACAGAAAATCCATTACATGGAGGGCACACTTCTGGATGCTCTTCGCAGCGGACAAAGTGGTGTGCATGCCCCCTGCGGAGGGCGGGGAAGCTGCGGCAAGTGCCGGATCCAGGTGACAGAAGGAAAACTTCCAGTGACGGACGCGGACAGGCGGTCTTTTTCGGAAGAAGAACTTGAAGCAGGCTGGCGTCTTGCATGTCAGGCAGTGCCGATGGAGGAGCTGACCGTACGTATCGGCTGGAAAAATGAAACGGAGATGGAGGCTGTTGCAGACTTTTCGTGCGGGCAGGCGTCCATGCAGGAAGATATGGGGCAGACAGGTGGAGAGCAGTCTGATGGAGAAGGGATGTTTGGGTTTGCAATTGACATTGGTACCACAACATTGGCTGTCCAGTTGATTTCACTTAAAAACGCAGCGCTTGCAGATACGGTCACCAGTCTGAACAGTCAAAGAATCTACGGGGGAGATGTCATTGCCAGGATTCAGGCTTCCATAGAAGGAAAAGGCAGAGAATTATGTGACAGACTGCGCACAGACCTCTGGAACGATATGGAAACGCTCAGAAAAGAACAGAAACTCACGTGGGAGCAGATCAGCCGTATTGCGATGGCAGGCAATACCACGATGATTCATTTACTGATGAACTATCCCTGCAATGGCCTCGGCAGTGTTCCCTTTACCCCTTACAATAACCGTGCAGTGATAACAGAAGGGAACACTCTTTTTCCGAAACTTCATGAGAAAACAGAGGTTTTGATTTATCCTGGCATTTCAGCTTTTGTGGGTGGAGACATCGTCTCGGGAATCTGTGCACTTCATATGGAGAAAGAAGCAGAGGTTCATATGTTGATCGATCTTGGAACAAACGGAGAGATGGTGCTTGGAAACCGTGAAAAGCTTCTTGTGACTTCCACAGCTGCCGGTCCGGCTTTCGAGGGCGGCAATATTACCTGGGGAACAGGGAGTGTGCCGGGAGCGGTGTGCCACGCGCGGATGGAAGATGATATCTTAAAGATCAGAACGATTCAGGAACAGCCTCCGGTAGGAATCTGCGGAACCGGTGTGCTGGAACTGGCAGCTGAACTGGTAAAGAGCGGAAAAGTAGACGAAACCGGAAAATTGGGAGAACCCTGGTTTCAAACAGGATATCCGGTGGCTGCAGGTCCAAATGGGCAGCAGATCTGTCTGACTCAGAAGGATATCAGAGAAATTCAGCTGGCAAAAGCTGCTGTCCGGGCAGGAATCGAGACACTGCTGTATCAATACGGGATTTCGGCGGAGAAAGTGGCAGAAGTTTATGTAGCGGGAGGGTTTGGTTATCGGCTTGACTATGAGAAGGCTATGACGATCGGGATGTTCCCGAAAGCTTTTGACGGGAAAATCAAAGCTGTCGGAAACAGTTCCCTTCATGGAGCCGCAGAACTCCTTCTTCATCGGGAAAGAATCAAGGAAGCACAGGAAGTGACAGCATTATCAGAAGAAATCAGTCTTTCAACAGATCCGGTCTTTCAGGATGCCTATATTGAATCGATGCTTTTTGAAACAGAATCTTGAGGGAAAGATACAAACTTTTAAAGACAAAAAATCACCATTTCAGAAGATGGTGATTTTTTGCTGTAAAGGAGAAAGCAGCAGCCTTGAAGGCGACAGAAAATCATGCTACAATCAGTATAGTCAATGAAGGGTTTGGGGAAAGCTGAGGTTGAAAAGCAACAGAAAGCAATGGAAAGTAACAGAAAGCAATAGAAAGTAACAGAAAACAACCGGAAAGAAAGGTTGTCAGAGGAGAAGATGGAAAAAGTAATTTTTCATGTAGATGTGAACAGTGCTTTTCTTTCATGGACATCGGTGAAACAGCTCCATGAGGGGAGCAAACTGGATCTGAGGAAGATTCCGGCAGCTGTAGGAGGCGATGAGTCAAAGCGGCATGGTGTAGTTCTGGCGAAGTCGGAGGAGGCAAAAAAATACGGAATCCACACGGGGGAATCCCTTTTTTCAGCGCGGAAAAAGTGTCCGTCACTGGTTGTGGTGCCGCCGGATTTTGAGTGGTATGTGAAGAACAGCAAGGCGATGATTGAAATTATGCAGTCCTTTACACCGGATGTCTATCAATACAGTATTGATGAGGCTTTTCTTGATATGACGGGTATGGAATTACTGATGGGAAGTCCTCTTGAGAGTGCCAATCGTCTGAGAAACCGGATTCGGGAAGAGCTGGAGTTTACGGTGAATATCGGAATCTCTTCCAATTATTTATTGGCGAAGATGGCTTCTGATTTTGAAAAACCGGACAAGGTACACACGCTTTTTCCGGATGAAATTGCTGCAAAGATGTGGCCGCTTCCGGTATCGGAATTGTTTTCCGTGGGTAGAAGTGCGAAAAGGGAATTGGAAAAGATGGGTGTCCATACAATCGGAGAATTGGCGTCCGCAGACCGGAGCCTGTTGGTTCGGCGTCTTGGGGTGACCGGAGGGATGATCTGGGATTATGCCAATGGGATTGAATCAACCCCGATTGCACTCCGGCAGGCAAAGGAGAAAAGCTACGGAAACAGCGTGACAACGGCGGAAAATCTGGTGACTTTGGAAGAAGCGAATCAGCTTTTGTTGTCCCTGGTGGAGACCGTAGCGGCGAGAATCCGGCTGGATAAGATGAAAGTAAGTGTGGTGACGGTAAATCTTGTGGACAGTGATTTTAAGAAATGGTCTCATCAGCGCAGTCTGGGGCACTATACGGATACGACTGCAGAAATCTATGAAGCGGCAAAAGCACTGTTGGCAGAGGCGTGGAAGGATGCTCCGATCCGGCTTCTGGGAGTTTCCGCAGGAAAGGCAGTGGAGGAGACGGAAAGCTATGAACAGTTGAGCCTGTTTCCGGATGAACATGCGGAAAAGATGAAGAAACTGGATAAAGCCATGGACAGTCTGAGAGGAAAATACGGAGAACAGGCTGTTATGCGTGCCAGTCTTCTGGGAGAACGCAAGAATGGACTCAGCAGTGCGAAGATGAAGAAAAAAAGGGAAGAGCAAAAACAGTCATGCAGGCAAGGAGGATATGATGCGGAGAACCATGGAGTATGAACGAAGATTCAAAAAACATTTTGATGAATTAAAGTGGCTTTATTGTGAACTGTATCACAACAATCAGCAGATGTTTGAGCAGCTGTGCAGCCAGATGGAATCCTGGTATCAGGAGAGGGACAGCCGTCTGAAAGCATTGGACAGAAAGCGGGAAAAAGATTCTGGTTGGTACAAAAAGCAGACAATGCTTGGAATGATGCTGTACATCGATGCTTTTGCAGAGAATTTGAAAGGTGTGGAAGAGAAACTGGAGTATCTGAAAGCATGCAACGTCAATTATCTGCACCTGATGCCGTTTCTGGATACGCCGAAGGGAAAAAGTGACGGCGGATATGCGGTTGCAGATTACCGGAAGGTTCAGGAAAATCTTGGAACTATGGAAGAATTGGCAGAGTTATCAGAGAAATGCCATGAGCAGGGAATCAGTATTTGTATGGATTTTGTTATGAATCATACCTCAGAAGAACATGTGTGGGCCAGACGGGCACGGAGGGGTGAAAAGGAATATCAGGAGCGCTATTTTTTCTTTGATACGTACGAGATTCCGGCACAGTATGAGCGCACGTGTCCTCAGGTGTTTCCAACTACAGCTCCCGGTAATTTTACCTGGAGAGAGGATTGTAAGAAGTGGGTGATGACGACCTTCTATCCTTATCAGTGGGATTTGAATTACGGCAATCCGGTGGTATTTAACGAAATGGTCTCCAATATGCTCTATCTGGTGAATCAGGGAATTGACATTGTCCGGATCGATGCCGTTCCTTATATCTGGAAACAGCTTGGCACTTCCTGCAGAAATCTCCCTCAGGTTCACACCATGGTCCGGATGATGCGGATGATTACGGAAATTGTGTGCCCGGGTGTTGTGCTTCTTGGTGAAGTCGTGATGGAGCCGGCGAAAGTAGTACCCTATTTCGGAACACTTGAGAAACCGGAATGTCATATGTTGTACAATGTTACAACTATGGCATCAACCTGGCATACAGTTGCGACAAAGGATGTTTCTTTGTTAAAACGTCAGATGGATATTGTCAGTGGTCTGCCGAAGGAATATGTATTTCTGAATTATCTGCGGTGTCATGATGATATCGGCTGGGGACTGGATTATGAGTGGCTGAGAAACCTTTCGATCAATGAATCGGACCACAAACGTTTCCTGAATGATTATTTCCGCGGATTTTATCCGGGGAGTGATGCGAGAGGAGAATTGTATAATGACGATCCGGTATTACAGGATGCAAGACTCTGTGGAACAACTGCTTCCCTTTGCGGTCTGGAAGCGGCAGGATCTGAGCAGAATCCGGAGAAGGTGGATGCAGCAATCCAAAAAATACGGATGCTGAATGCTTATCTCTTTTTCCAGTCCGGTATTCCTGTGATCTACAGCGGAGATGAAATCGGGCAGGTCAATGATTATTCTTATAAGGAAGACGAAGATGCGGACCGGGCTGCAGATTCCCGTTATCTTCATCGTGGAAAATTTCGTTGGGATCTTGAACGCTGCCGGAACGTACCGGAAACGGTCCAGAACAGGATTTTCGAAGGGATGCGCCAGATGGAGAAGGTAAGATTTTGCTGCCGCCCATTTTCCGGTCAGGCGGAGGTCTGGACGGAAACTACGCATAATCCCCATGTATTATGTATCTGCAGACAGATCGATCAGGAGATGGTGGTGGGGCTTTTTAATTTCAGTGAAGATGAGCAGACAGCCTGGATTGATATGGGAGAATTTGCGTACGAAGATTTACTTGCGGGCGGTGCCTGCAGGCTGCAGGGCGTCGTATTGCCTGGAAACGGTTATGGATGGTTTTACCGTAAATGGAAATAAGATCCGGATTATAAGAAAGAGAATGAGGAACACTCTGAGCTGTAAAAAATCTTGGAGCTGCATGTATTGGATTAAAAACTTGCATTTTGGGATAAAGCATATAAAATAGAAGTGAGCGGAAGAGTATGTTGCAAAGGAGAGGACTATATGAGAAGTGTTGATACCCCAGTGAAGAAGATCCGAAGGGAAGTATTTACCGAGATTTGTAAAGTAGCTTTCGAGTCTACAAAAGAAAATTTCAATGATGAGATTGAGGCCATTCCATATCGTATCGTACAGGAGCGTGCAGTTTACCGTGACAGTATTTACCGGGAACGTGCCGTAGCAAGTGAGAGGGTACGTCTGGCTATGGGAATGTCTCTGCGTCCGGAGGATAAGGCAGTCCATATTACAGCAGGTATGGAGAATAGTAACATTGACGAAAAGTATTATGAGCCTCCGCTTATGCAGGTCATTCCATCGGCATGTGATGCCTGTGAACCGAATAAATATCAGGTCAGCAATATGTGCAGAGGCTGTGTGGCGCATCCCTGTAAGCAGGTCTGTCCCAAGGGAGCAATTTCCACAGTAGACGGAAAGTCAGTGATCGATCAGGAAAAATGTATCAAATGCGGAAAATGCAAAGCTGTCTGTCCGTACGATGCGATTGCTAAGCTGGAGCGTCCATGCGCGAGAGCGTGCGGCGTGAATGCAATCGGAAGTGATGAACAGGGAAGGGCGAAGATTGATTCGAAGAAGTGTGTGTCTTGTGGAATGTGTATGGTAAGCTGCCCATTTGGTGCGATTTCAGATAAATCTCAGATTTTCCAGCTTGCGCGGGCGCTGCGGGAAGGAAAAGAAATCATTGCCGAAGTGGCGCCGGCATTTATCGGTCAGTTTGGAAAAGATGTGACTCCGGCGAAATTTAAGGCTGCTTTGCTGGAATTGGGATTTAAGGGAGTATATGAAGTGGCGCTTGGCGCAGATATCGGAGCTATCGCGGAAGCCCATCATTATGCGGCTAAGGTAAGTACCGGAGAATTGCCGTTTTTGCTGACTTCCTGTTGTCCGTCCTGGTCCATGCTGGCGAAGAAGCAGTTCCCGGATTTGATTGAAAGTGTTTCTCAGGAGCTGACGCCCATGGTAGCGTCTGCACGAAGCATCAAGAAGCAATATCCAAATGCACATGTGGTATTTATCGGTCCCTGTGCGGCAAAGAAACTGGAAGCGTCCAGAACAAGCGTCCGCAGTGATGTGGATTTTGTAATTACTTTTGAAGAACTTTGGGGAATGTTTGATGCAAAGGGAATCAATCCCGCAGCTATGGAGACAAGTGGAAGTCTGCATGACGCTACGGCAGCAGGACGCGGTTATGCAGTAGCGGGCGGAGTTGCAGAGGCCATTGAAAAATGTCTGAAAGAGTATTATCCGGATATTCCGGTACATATTGAACATGCGGAAGGTCTGGCAGAATGTAAAAAAGTACTGACATTGGCCAAGGCAGGCAAGATGAAGGGCTGTCTGATCGAAGGTATGGGATGCCCGGGCGGTTGTATGGCCGGTGCCGGAACGAACGTATCACTTAAGACTGCATCTGCGGAATTGAAAAAATATAAGGCGGCTTCCAGCAAGCAGATTCCGCCGGAAGATTTGATTGAGATTCAATTAGATTAAAGAAAAAGAGATGGAAAGATATTCACACAAAGAAAAATCCATATTAGAAACGCCCTTAGCTGTGGGTAGTAATTCATGGCTAAGGGCGTTTCTAATACGGATTTTTTCTTACTATTAAAGGAATTTTGTTGAGGTTTTTTCTTTTATCCGGCAATTTATTGTATAAAAAGGTCGCAGAGCATAATACTCTGCGACCAGTACAACGAAAAATAAGCTGCTTATTGTTTGTTGTACTAGTATACGCATACATGCTTTATTTTATACTTCCGGAAGGAGGATGCCAAATATTCTTTTTTTATGCTACGGAACAATGACGACTCTTAGGAATTACGTTTGGTGCCGAATGGAAAGAGATATCAGCTTTTTAAATGTTGGAGAATGCTTCTATATTACTGGTCAATACTTGCTCAATCATACGGAAAAGCCATATGGTGTTGGAATAGGTGATTTATGAATTGAATCTGCCATACAGCTATAGCACATTGGCAAGCAAGGTCTCTGTCAGTGTTGTTGGCGATACTCAGGTTATGCGGATTACAGTAACGGATGAAAGTTCGGAACAAGCGTTAATGATTGTTTCGCCGCTTGCGGATATTGCGCCGGAAGCAAGTCCTCTCATGAATATTCTTATTATAAAAATTATGGATATGATTACGGAGAAAACAAAAAGAGAACCCACTGCTGTTATAAAAAAGATGAAAAAAAAGACTGCAGATATAAAAAAAGTTGGTGACAAGAAGTAGATGATAGTGGAGATAAAGGGGGTGGGGAAACAGTGAGCAGATTAAAAAAACGTGAGATTCTCCCTAAGAGCAGTAGAGAGTCTGCTTTCAAGAATTGTGTTCAAAATGGAGAAGATTGCTGTGTACTCTGCGGAAGAATGTCTGGATATAAAACAGATGAACCGCTGGTAAACAGGCGATTTTATATTGAAGGAGGCGGACAGCTTTGTGAACAGTGTTTTTACAGAGTCGGCATGCGAAAGTGAAAGGAATAAAGGGAGCGTGAGGAAAAATTGGTACCGAGGATAAAGATTGATTATGAATTGATGGCATTTGACACAGATACTTTTTTGAGATCAGAACATTATGAAGAATTTCAGGCAGATCTGAAACGGTATAGTGGAAAAGAAAGAAAAATCTATTGGACTGTCAAGCGCTTGTCCTCATTACTATTCTGCAAGACTCCAATAGCGGCTTCAGATATGCTTTCCGGAAGTTAAAACGGGTGACCTTATTTACAAAATATGGGTTCAGATATACATCGGACGTTACAGTTTAGCCAGCAGCTAAAAAAGTGCCAAAATAATCTGAGTTTTAAGGTTTTAAAATAGTTGTAGATACTGTTAGAATGATGTATAATGGTTGCAATATGTTGAGTATGTTGTTTGGTGATACTTCAGTTATATATCATTCAGCAATGGTTGTTGATATGTGGCTGACTGGATTTGATGTTCCTTCAATGGCAATTATGTATATTGGTAAGTCAATGAAAGGACACTTCTATTCTGTCGGATGAGTATATGGAGAAAATCCGTAAGATGAAGCATAAAAATATTGCTGCTGAAATGCTCAGAAAGCTACTAGAGGACAATAACCGTGTATTTTGCAAGGAATTGTCTGGTTAAGGTGAAACTCTTTTCAGAAAAAACAGAGATACCATAGATATTGAGATCAAGCAGTCAGAACTTATGAGCAGTAATATTGTTCTCTGGGAGGATGTAATGGTCATATTGAAAAGTTCTGATAAAGTAAGCATTGCACGGATAGATGAGGAAACAAAAGAAATATACCGCCAAATGAGCCAGTCTCGATCTGTGGTAAAATCGCTGTATTCTTCCGAGAAGTTTCCGCAGACTTGGGAACAGCTCAAGTCAAATGATTTTGTCTGTACTGTTATCAAAAATCAAACAGGGCAGGTATGCGGTTTTGCCCAGATATTGGAAACGGAAAGTAAAACGCCAGAAGCGGGAATTGATATCATGGATGGATTTATGAGAAACGGCTATGGTTATGAATCCACAAAGCTTCTGATGGAATATTATTCGGAAACACATGAGGTAGAGTATTTCAAATGGAAGGCTTCAACGGATAATGAGGCAAGCTGTGCTATTGCCAGGAAGCATGGCGGCACTATTGTTAAGAAGAAAACTTCTATACCACAGAGAGTCATTGACTTTGGGAAAGAAAATGGAATTTTGACGGATGAGGATATTACTTATATTTATATTTTCCATATTCCGGTAAAAATGGTATAGTTCTCCTGCAAAAAGTAACAGTTTAGATTCCACTTTTATAGATAATACAATTAAGCCCCAGTCATTTAATGGCTGGGGCATCATTCATAAGAGAGATAATACTTTAAGCCAGCCGGACAGTTATGACTTGCTTGAGGTTGTTATTCTTAATCTTGGAGATGCAGATAAAGAAAATGATCTGGAAATCCTGGATTTGCTGAATGTGCTATTTTCGGCATCTGCATCACCAGAAGAGAAAAAGAAAAGATTAAGTGATGATTTTAATATAGCGATGACCGCAGAATTTGAAAGCGAGGTGTGAGATATGTGCAACTCAAGTAAAGCCCTTGTAGATCAGGGCGTGCAGCAAGGTGAAATGAAGCGCATATCACGGTGAAAAAAGTTTCTGGGATTGGCTTGCTATTCACTGGTCTGTGAGATACAATAAAACCGGAATGGTGCAGGAAAGACCGTGCCAGCTGGGATTGTTGTAAAGCCAGGGGAACTGGCTGATCCAGTCCAGTGCGGAGACCGGAGAAGCTATGGCGATATATCCGTAAGTACATCTGAACGTACCGGAATTGTGATCGAACTGAAATATGCAAATGATGGAAACATGGAAGCGGCCTGCGCGGAGGCGTTAAGGCAGATTGAGGAAAAGAAATATGCTATTGGTTTGCTGCGTCAGGGAATGAAGAAAATCATCCGGTATGGGATGGCGTTCTGGGAGAAAGAATGTATGGTGGTCATGGCTTAAAGAATGTTGTATGATAAAGGAGTGTGAAGATAGAATGGCGAAAGTGAATCTGCCTTATGGCATTGATAATTTTGCAAAGGTGCGGGACAGAAACTGTTACTACATTGACAAAACCGGCTTTATTAAAGAACTGCTAAGCGAGACATTTGATGTGAACCTGATCACCAGACCGCGCCGTTTTGGGAAAACACTTACGATGAGTATGCTTGCAGAGTTCTTCGATATCCGGAAAGACAGCAGAAAAATCTTCGAGGGGCTTGAAATAGCAAAGGATGCGGCCTTCTGTGCAGAATGGATGAACCAGTGTCCGGTACTGTTCCTTACATTGAAGGATGTGGAGGGGAGAAAGTTTGCGGGAGCATATGGCTTATTGGAACAGACAGTTGCTAAACAATGTATGGAGCATTCTTATTTATTACAAAGTGATAAAGTTGAACCTGCAGATGCAGAAAGTTTTTCAAGACTGATGTACCGCAGAGGAAATACTACAGATGTGCAGTCAGCTCTTGACACCTTGCTCCGTATGATGAAGGCTCATTATGGAAAAGAGGTGATCCTGCTCATCGATGAGTACGATGTTCCATTGGCAAAAGCCAGTGACAATGGTTATTATGAGGAGATGCTGGAAGTGATACGCAGCTTCCTTGGTATGGTGTGGAAGTCTAATCCGAACCTGAAATTTGCTGTGGTTACCGGATGTCTCCGGATTGCAAAGGAGAGCATTTTCACGGGAGCGAACAATTTTATTTCCAATTCGATTTCCAGTAAAAAGTACCAGGATTATTTTGGCTTTAAGGAGACAGAAGTAATTACATTGTTAAAAGCAGCTGAATTACAAAATAATTTGCCCCAAATGAAGGAATGGTATGATGGATACATTTTTGGCGGAGAGGAAATATATTGTCCATGGGATGTAATTAATCATATTCGCGCTCTGATGACTGACCCGAAAGCGAAACCAAAGAACTACTGGCTGGATACGAGTCATAACAATATCATTAAGAGTTTTATTGAACAGCCGCACATCAATGTCAACGATAAGTTTGAAACTTTACTGGCGGGCGGCGTGATCCAGGAACCGATTCGTGAAGATCTGACTTATGATATTGCCCATTCTACAGAGGACAACCTGTGGAGCATCCTGTACCTGACCGGGTATCTGACACAGGTTTTGCCGGAAGGAATGGAACCGGCAGAAGGCAATATGGCGCTTCGGATCCCGAATGAAGAAGTGAAATCTGTGTTTGGGGACACTGTAAAAAAATGGTTTGAGGAAAAGATCAGCATAAGGGATCGCAGCGGTTTATTCAAAGCATGGTGGGAGGGAGATGCCGAACGGCTGACGCAGGAGGTTACGGATATTCTTTTTGAGACCATCAGCTATTTCGACTACAAGGAAGATTTCTACCACGCATTTGTCGCAGGACTGTTTTCCGGAGCGGGTTATGATGTCAGGACAAATTCTGAGCAGGGAATCGGACGAGCGGATATTGCCATAAAAGAACAGAGCCGCAGACGGGCGATCGTGATCGAAACAAAATGGTCCGGTAAGGGTGGAACCAGTCTTGAAAAAGAATGTGAGGACGCACGGAAGCAGATCGAAAAGAAGCAGTATATGAGAAACCTCCGGCTGGCAGGTTATACGACAGTCCTGGGCTATGGGGTAGCGTTCCTTGGAAAGACGTGCCTGATAAAGCTGGTAGAACAATCAGAATCAGACAACTTGTGAGAGAAGCATCTTGGTCGTTTTATGAATGTCCGCTTTACATTGGAGATTTCATGGTTTATAATAAAGCAGATTCGAAAATCAGGCATTTTCTGGATACTTACCAAGCGTTCTTGAAACTCCGGATAAAATTTCGCAAAAAGCTTTATCCGGAATTTCAAGAACAAAGAGTCAGCCATTTAAGTGCCGGAAAATAGATAGAAACAGGAGAGATAGAGCATGGTAAAGACAAGATTCGCACCCAGCCCTACGGGAAGGATGCATGTGGGAAATTTAAGAACAGCATTATATGCATATTTGATTGCCAAACATGAGGATGGCGGTTTTATGCTTCGTATTGAGGATACAGATCAGGAACGCTTTATGGAAGGGGCACTGGAGATTATCTATCATACCCTGGCAGAGACCGGATTACACCATGATGAAGGTCCGGATAAAGATGGGGGCGCAGGTCCTTATGTACAAAGTGAGCGGAATGCTCAGGGCATTTATCTGAAATATGCAAAACAGTTGATTGAACAGGGAGACGCTTATTACTGCTTCTGTGATAAAGAACGTCTGGAATCTCTGTCTGCCAACGTAGGCGGTAAAGAGATTCATATTTATGACAAACACTGCCTGCACCTTTCCAAGGAGGAAATCGAGGCAAATCTGGCAGCCGGAAAACCCTACGTTATCCGAATCAATATGCCTACCGAGGGAACTACAACCTTCCAGGATGAGATTTACGGCAACATCACAGTCAACAATAACGAACTGGACGACATGATTCTGATCAAGTCCGACGGATACCCGACTTATAATTTTGCAAATGTAATCGACGACCATCTGATGGGTATTACCCACGTAGTCCGCGGGAACGAATACCTTTCTTCCGCACCGAAGTACAACAGACTTTACGAGGCATTTGGCTGGGAAGTCCCAACCTATGTTCACTGTCCGCTGATTACAAACGAGGACCATCAGAAACTGTCCAAACGATGCGGACACTCCTCCTATGAAGACCTGATAGAACAGGGATTTCTGACAGAAGCAATTGTGAATTTTGTAGCGCTTCTTGGATGGAGCCCTGCAGAAGACCGCGAGATTTATACGTTGGAGGAACTTGTAAAAGCATTCGACTACCGCAGGATCAGTAAGTCCCCCGCCGTATTTGATATGACCAAATTGAAATGGATGAACGGCGAATACATCAAAAAGATGGATGATGAGGCGTTTTTCCAGAAAGCCCTTCCCTACATGAAACAGGTACTTACCAAAGACTATGATCTGAAAAAGATCGCTGCCATGGTAAAAACCCGTATTGAAGTATTCCCGGATATCCCTGAGCTGATTGACTTTTTCGAAACCGTGCCAGAATACGATACTTCCATGTATACACACAAGAAAATGAAAACCAATCAGGAATCTTCTCTTGCCGTGTTAAAAGAAGTATTACCGATTCTGGAAGCGCAGGATGATTACAGCAATGATGCCCTGTACGCAAGACTTTCCGAATATGTAAAAGAAAACGGCTATAAAAACGGCTATGTAATGTGGCCCATCCGTACCGCCGTCTCCGGCAAACAAATGACCCCCGCCGGTGCAACCGAAATCCTTGAAATCATCGGCAAAGAAGAATCCATCACACGTATAAAAGCCGCCATCGAAAAACTCAGTACAGCCACAGCGGAATAATTTTTTTATTGAAAAGACAAACAAAGCAGGAGCGTATCTTCAAGGATCTTCCTGCTTTCGTTTCTTTGTTCTTTCCGTCCACCTTGCCAAATACAATGAGTGAAAAATATGAATTTTAATGAAGCACAAAATAAAGCCGCTGTCCACCGTGAGGGACCCATGATGGTTCTCGCCGGTCCGGGTTCCGGGAAAACCACGGTAATTACAGGGCGGACCTGTAATTTGATCAAAGCAGGCATTCCTGCCTCATCGATTCTGGTTGTGACTTTTACGAAAGCCGCTGCAAGAGAGATGAAAGAGCGGTTCTTACGTCTTATGAATCTGAATACTTCACAAGTCACCTTCGGCACCTTTCATGGTGTCTTCTATGGAATCCTGCGTCACACCTATCACCTTTCCGGACAAAATATATTGAGTGAAGAAATAAAAATGAAGCTTTTAAGGGAGCTTGTGGATGCACTGTATCCGGATGCGGAGGATGAGACAGATTTACTGCAGAATTTGTCGCGGGAGATCAGTACCGTAAAAGACGGACGTATTGATCCGGCACATTACTATTCCGCCTGTATGCCGGAAGAAACGTTCCGGAAGATTTTCAGTGAATATCAGAATTGGATGAACAAAAACAGGAAACTGGATTTTGACGATATCATGGTCTGGACATACAATCTGTTCTGTAAGCGTCCGGATATTCTGAAACTATGGCAGGAAAAATTTCAGTATATTTTGATTGATGAATTTCAGGATATCAATCCCATTCAGTATGATATCATACGGATGCTGGCGAAACCGCAGAATAACCTGTTTATTGTGGGGGATGATGATCAGTCCATCTATCGGTTTCGGGGAGCAAAGCCGGAGATTATGCTGAATTTTCCAAAAGATTATCCGGATACGCAGCAGGTTGTCCTGGATGTGAATTACCGCAGTACCGGAGAAATCGTGAAAAAAGCCGGGATGTTGATTGAAGAAAATGAAAATCGCTTTGCAAAAAGTATACGGACAGAGCGCCCGGAAGGCGAAAAAATCGATATTCATATCTTTGAGAATGACCGTGAGGAAGTTATGCATATGATTGAAGATATCCGGGAATACTTGAATACAGGGCATACGCACCGTGAAATTGCGATTTTGTTCCGAACCAATACCGGGAGCAGAAAGACGGTAGAGCAATTGATGGCTTATAATCTGCCGTTTCAGGTACGGGATGGTTTGCCGAATCTTTATGAACATTGGATTGCACAGGACATTTTGACTTACCTGAAAGTGGCCAAAGGGAGCAGAATGCGGGGGGATTTCCTTCGCATTATCAATAAACCCAACCGTTATATTGCCAGAGATTCTTTTTTTGAACCGGAGGTCAGTTTTGAATCTTTGTATCAGATTTATGAAGAAAAGCAGTGGATGTGTGAGCGGGTTGAGAAACTGGAGCACGATCTGAAGGTGCTCCAGGGAATGACACCTTTTGGTGCCGTGAATTATATCCGGTATGGCATCGGTTATGAAGGATATCTGAAAGAGTATGCACAGTACAGGAAAATAAAACCGGAAGAGTTGTTGGAAATTCTGGATGAACTGCAGGATACGACGCGGGGATTCGATCAGGTGGATGGGTGGCTTTCCCACATCGACCGCTACAAAGCGGAGATGCAGCGTCAGAACCAGAGCAGGGAGCGGGAGCAGAATGGAATTACCGTCTCTACACTTCACAGCGTCAAGGGACTGGAATTCGATAATGTCTATATTCTGGATCTGAATGAGGGAAATATTCCGTATCATAAAGCTGTGTTAGATGCGGATCTGGAAGAAGAACGCCGCATGTTTTATGTGGGCATGACCCGGGCAAAAAATAAACTTCATCTCTATGCGGTAAGTGAACGGAATGATAAAAAGATGGAACTTTCCAGATTTCTTGAAGAAGTTGCACCTGGAAAATTTTATTGACAAAAATTTAACAAAAGGTATTGATAAATAATTAACAATGTGATAAGGTAAGAACGTAGAAGTTAGAAAATAATAATTTCGTACATGACTGGATAATTTCCATAGGATGTACGAAGACCTGAAAAGTCAGATTGGAGGCTCATAATTATGAAGATTTTATTTTACGATACCAAAAGCTATGACAGAGAATCCTTTGATAAAGAGTTAAAAAACTATCCGGATGTAGAGATTAAATATTTGAAGACGGATCTTGCTCCCGTTACTGCGCCATTAGCGAAAGGCTATGATGCGGTATGTGCGTTTGTAAATTCCGATGTGGGAACTGAGACGGTAGAAATTTTACAGGAGCAGGGAATTAAGCTGATTTTAATGCGCTGTGCCGGATTCAACAATGTGGATCTGGACGCAACGAAAAAATATGGAATCCGTGTGCTGCGTGTACCGGGTTATTCGCCGGAGGCAGTAGCGGAACATGCTATGGCGCTTGCGCTTGGTGTAAACCGCAGGCTTCATAAATCTTATATAAAAGTACGGGAGAATGATTTCAGCCTCGGTAGTCTGATGGGCTTTAACTTTTTCCAGAAGACGGCGGGTATTATAGGTACAGGTAAGATCGGAGCTGCCATGGCAAAAATCTGCCGGGGATTTAGTATGAAGGTCATTGCTTATGACGTCTATGAAAATCCGGAACTGAAAGACTTTGTGACATATGTAAGTCTTGAAGAGCTGCTTGGACAGAGCGATCTGATTTCCCTTCATTGTCCGCTGATGGACAATACGTACCATCTGATTAACCGGGATACGATTGCAAAGATGAAGGATGGTGTAATTTTAGTAAATACTTCAAGGGGCGCGCTTGTTAAGACAGAAGATTTGATTGAAGGAATTCGTGCAAGAAAGTTCTTCGGTGTGGGACTTGATGTATATGAAGAAGAAACGCCGAATGTTTTCGAAGACCGTTCCGATGAGATTCTGGAGCACTCTACTACGGCAAGGCTTTTGTCTTTCCCGAATGTTATGATTACCTCTCATCAGGGATTTTTCACAGAGGAGGCGCTGGAAGCAATTGCAAAAACAACACTTGGCAATGCAGGGGTGTTTGAACGGAAAGAAGAAACCACGAATGAAGTAAAATAAATATGGATATCGTATTCACAGGGCTGTCACAGGAAATTTTGGTGACAGCCCTGTAAAATTTTAGGTTACGATTTTGGGTGTGTTAAATATTTTTTTAAATCCTATTGACATACCTGTGTCAGAAGAGTATTATACTACCATAAAGAAATAAATTTAATATTAGAGAATGGAATATAGTAAGAAGAGAAGTAGAATATTACCTGAAACTTAAAGAAGTATACCAATTGTTTGACAGATACATTGGAATCATAGGATTCCAGTGGAAGTTCGGTGAGATTCCGACACAGTTTTATCCCTACTGTAATGATCTACGAAGGCTGCATAGCCATTGGCGGAAGCTGAGAAGGGCAGCAATAAGGTTTGAAGATCGAGTCAGGAGACAGGTATCTGGAAATTGGACGAATGTATGATCCGGAGGCATAAAGCGGAGCACTATTTTTTATACCCTTTTAGCAAGAGGAGATAAAGATCAGGCTTTTCCGATGTGCGATTATTATGGTGCAAACCTTAATAATAAATCATTCCCAAATTGTATATGATACCAGGAGCATGAAATGCGGAGTAATCCGTGTATCATAGGGGTCAAAATACCTTTTGCCCCCAACATCATTGTATATACAGTTTAGGAAAAATAATAAGGAAAAGGAGGATGTCCAATATGAAGAAAGAGACATCAAGTATTTCAATCAAAAGAGTTTTGTCACTTGTGGTTGCTCTGGTTATGGTATTAGCGATGAGTATCCCTGCTTTTGCAGCAACATCAGATGCGAATATGACAAATTCCTATTCGCAATGGACACTGGAAGTTGCTCCGGGGGATTCCGTAACCTTGTATGCAAGCCCGGCGAATGCAAGTTATACGCCAACGGGCTTCAACACAGATGCAACCACAGCGGATGTGGCTTGGAGTTCCAGTAATGACGCGATTGCATCTGTAGATCAGAGTTCTGTTGGATTTGAAACTGCGCCGTCGAATATATCCGGCCTGAGCGGAATCTGGTGTACAAAGGCTATTGTTAAAGTTCCGGCGTCTGCGGAGATTGGTTCCTGTTCCATCGAAGCAAAGAATGCAGTGACAGGAAGTTCCGTAAACTTTACCATTCTTGTGAAATCAGCAGCAACTGCAAATGCTGAGAATGTCAGCGTTTATTTACCTGACTATAGTGCGACTATAGATGCAGGAACCGTGTATCATACGACAACAAATTTTGCAACTCCAATGGATGCACTTAAGCAGCTGAAAGCGGATGCGGCTTCTGATTTTAGCTATGAAGGTTCTGACAGTTATATTTCAAGTATTACATATAAAGGTGATAAGTTATCGGAGTACACAGAGGTAGATCCGGATACGGGCAAGTATATATATTATGGATGGAACTATCGTGTGTACCGTAAAAATGGCAATGACTCTTATCTGGTAGCTGATTCTTCAGTGATTGCCGCAAATGCATTTCAGCTGAAGAATGATGATACCATCGTTTGGATGTGGGGAACGGCGGATGCCGCAAAGGAATTTTTTGCTGATAAGCTCTCTGACTTATATGCATAATTTTAATGATACCAGGGTCAAAAGGTTATGCGTTTCATGCTTGCATGAAAAAGCATGACTTTGAGACCCGTAAAACATGAGAAAGTAGCCCGAATAGGGCGGATTTCGAATGTTTTTCGGATTGCGGGAGCATGAAATGCGGAGCAATCCGTGTATTATAGGGGTCAAAATACCTTATGACCTCAACATCTTTTAATATTACTTGATAGAAACGGTATAATCCGGGGGTGCTGAATTTATATTTGGATGTAAATACGGCATCCCTGTAATTCATATTAGGTGGAGGTAGCTTATGAAAAAATTATCCGTATTTTTCAGGGGAGTTTTTTTAACTGTGCTTCTTCTTTTCGGTGCAGTCCTGTTTCCGAAGGCAGTTTCTGCGCAATCCCTTGATGGAAAAACATTACTTACCATAGAGACAACTGTTGTTGCAGACAGTAAAAATAATTTTCGGCCTATAGAGATTCAGCTTACAGACGAAAGGCAGGCAGCAATTCATCTGACAGATGTTCCACCAGAGATAAACAGCACAAATTATTATGACGGAAGCGCCTGTGGAACATATCAGGCAAAAGTTTCTGAAGGTACCTATCAATATACCGCTTTTGACCCCTTTACGAAAGTAAAACTCGGAAGCGGTTCTTTTCATGTAAAGAATGGTGTTGTTAAGCAGGAAGTTTTTTTGTCTCTTTATGATTTTGAGGGCATGGGATCTTCAAAAAACCTGAACAATTATGATAAGGTTGCGTATTCTCTGAAGATTACAGGGCCAGATGGAAAAACAGATTTTCCGGTGGGAGACAGTGGATTAACAGCGGTGCTTCCGGTCAGGGATGGTGAGGAGGATGATGCTTATACGTATGCTTTTATTCCGGAAGATCGTTCCTATTGGGGAAGCTCAGGAAAACTGTGGGTTTATGCCCGGAATCGGACGGATGGATTTGCCGGGCTGAATGCATCAGATGCCCAGCAGGAAGGGTTTCTCATTGCGCCGAAAACGACCATACAGCTTCAGGTGGAAAGTGGGGCAGAGGTGCAGATCTGCCACATGGTACGTTTTTATCGTCCCCTGGAATATATGGAAGGGAAAAAAGTGCTTTCCGAAGACGGAATCGATACATGGGAATTCGTGGTTCCGAACAAAAGCACCGGAAACGGACATCTGCATTATGAAGTGCGAAAAGAAGGAAAAATCACCCAGGCAAAGCAGTTTAGTGTTTCGGAGTATGCAGATAAGAAGCAGATATTGAAAGTACCCGAACTGAAAGACGATCCCAAGACGCAATTAAGAGATGATTCCCAGAGCTTTTATGAAGCCTCGATTCTGGTCAATGGCCCAACCGGTAAGATGGTCACCTTGCAGCAGGGGGAATCCTTCGATATCTGGGCATCGCGCGCATGGCAGGCAGTGACGGATACGTCGATCAACTATTATGTTGATCCGGATTTTCATTATACCCTTGTATCTGGCGACAGTATTCATCTTCGGAAGGACGGAAGGGTGACTGGGGTAAAACCCGGAGTCAGTGTGGTGCAGATTACATATGACGCATTGGACTTTCAGGGAAAGGTATACAGTGCCATTTGGCCGGAACGCACAGGGGTTCTGATTTTTAATGTCGGGGATACAAAAGAAGCCAATATCAGCATGAATATTGGGTTGACGGAGTATGACACCATATATTATGCAAGGACGGTCAATGGAGAGCAGGGAGATCGTTATGCAACGTATTCGTTTGCTCCTGCAGCTGACCGGAAAATTACCGGTGTACGTGTTCAGAAGCCTCTGCAGACCAACTGGGAAGACGGTTGGGAAACGTATCAGCCGGATGGAGACGGAACATACCAGATCAAATTATATGATGGCCCCAATATCGTAGAGGTCAGGGCAGGCAATTCTGTTAAGTATCATGTGATCCATGCCAACGGACTGGAAATCAGCATAAGGAATAAGGGCATCACAGATCGTGATGATCTGACCGTTGGAGACACAGCAGTTGTGTCCTTTGAAGGACTGGTGCTTCCGCTTCCAAAGCTTGGCGCAGTATATAATCCCGGATATCCTTCCGAAACATATCTTCAATACGAAGTAGATGGGGTGACGACAGAAGGGGGCCATTGTCAGTGGAACATACGGGATGCAAATTCCATAGAAATAAAACTGGAAGAAGAAGGCGTAATTCAGCTGAAAAACGGAACGATCCATACAACTTCTATAGGAAGCGTGCCGACCACGCATCAAAAGTTGACGAAGGAAAGCACAATCAGCAGTTATTCCGGAGGGAATTCAGATGAGAGCGTAAATGGATGCTTCTGTAAATTGCCGGATGTAGAGATCAAGGTTGAAGATGCCAAAGAAGCATCGGAATTTGAAAAGTTAAATTATATCGGAATCATGGCAAAAACCTTACCAACATCGATGACGGCAGCCAGGTCAGGAAACCCTGTGTTCGGCAGGGCAGCAAACCAGAGTATTTTCACCACGATGGCAAATCAGGGGGTGGGGAATGCTGCGAATACACCAACCCTTGTGAAAAGTGATGAGCTGCTGCCCCAGAATGTGGTATTCTGGGCTCCTGCGACAAATCAGCTTTTGAATAAGACTGCTTCACCGGTATATGTACGTGTCAGACCAACGGTACAGGATGTCAGCATGACATTGCGCTACTGGAGTACGATGGAGGGTCATACGACACCTCAGACACTCCCGTTGGATTATAATGTGCTGACTCAGACAGAGGCTTTTGCAGGCAGCAGTGATGCGGCGTATTTTGAGATTATTCTTACGCCGAATCAGGGGGTGGAAGCCTATCCGAAGACTTATGCGATGATGGCCAATGCAAAAGCCGGGGATCACTATGGCAAGCTGGCTTATCTGTATGGGCTTGAATTCCATGCACTGGATGGACAGGAAGAGATGTCTGTATTGGATGGACTGCTTCATGCGGAGGATCAGGACGGCATTGATTTCGGTTATGGCTTTATCGGAACAGAGACGGAATATACGGTGACAGTACCATACACCACGAGCGAGATAACATTGACGCCGACAGCGCTTGAGGAAAAAAATACCGTGGAAATTACGGTGGATGGGAAAAGCGTTACGAACCAGAAGGCTTCTCAGGTGATTGCCCTCCAGGACGGAATTACAAAAATTCCGGTGACCGTAACAGTCAGTGACAGTGAAGGAATACTGGATACGAAGACTTATACGGTAAAAGTGAAGAGAAGCGAGGCTCCGAAAAAGGTAAGCTTCCATGTGGATGAGGACGCAGCACTGTTGGTGAAAAATGAATCTGGCAAAAAAATGACGGCGGAAGAGGAAGGCTGTTATCTGTTAGATCCGGGTGAATATACGGCAGCGGCATACAAATCCGGATATTTGGCAGAGACGGTATCCTTCAGGGTAGGAAATGAAGCAGAACAGGTAGTTTCGATTCCTGCATTGAAAAAGGTTCCAAAGCAGAGCGGCAGTGTGAACGTTTCAATTGCAGGATATGATGCAGTGATTTGCCAGTCAGCTTCCGTGTCCATTGGAGATGCAAAAGATTTGGCGGCGCAAAAATACGTCGAGTATAATTATGGCGGTTATACAATTTTGCAGGCAATGATCGAAGCGTTGGAAAACAGTAAAAACAGAATAAGTTTTTCCTGTTCCAAAGGAAGTTTACTTCCCGGAAAAGAAGCAGATACTGCCGGACATGGAGAAGATGCAGGATGGGTTTGTGAAATCAATGGGGTTGTCTGTGAAGATCCGGCGAATACATTAGCAAAAGACGATGATGTCATCTGCTATTATTACAATGCCGATTATGAAGGCATGCTGCATACCTGGATGAATCCGGAGACTGCTGCGATCAACAAAGGAGAAGAAGTCCTCCTTCGGCTGAGCGGTACACCGGTTCAAAATGACGGAAGGGCTGCGTTGCCCGTCGCGGAGGCAGATATTTATGAAGGAAGCAGATGGATTGGGCAGACAGACAGTGATGGGGAATTCTTAGTTCCAGCAGACAAAATTTCTGCTTTGGGAAATCACCGTCTGACGGCAGTGAAGAGGGACAAAAACGGAAATAATATACTGACAGCCAATCTGTGCACGATCACGGTGAAGAAGGTTCTGGATTCTTCTGCGGATCCGAATACGACTGCTGTAACCTTCCGTCTGATCGGAGATGTAAAGCATGGGGATGCCGCAGAGAAGCATGCCTATACCACCTGGCTTGCAACGGAAACCTATACCTTTGATAAAGAAGAAGTGACTGTGGCAGAAGTTTTTGCAGCTGCTTTGGAGGAAGCGGGGCTGACCTATGAGGGTCTGGAAGAGAATTATATTCGCTCCATCACGGCTCCGTCAGCCTGCGGAGATTATCGTCTTGCTGAGAAAGAGAATGGCTTGTATTCCGGTTGGATGTATACGGTAAATGGTTTCCATCCGGGGGATGGGGTGCAGGATTGCTATGTCACTACCGGTGATGAAATTGTGTTCCATTATATCGAGGATTATCGCTATGAGGCAGCGGATTGGTCCGGTGGTTCCCGGGGGGATGCCTCTACCTGGGAGAAATGGCTGGAGGCTGAAGACGTAACGCCGGGAGCAAAGGAACATGCTTCGAAGGCAGAACAGCAGATTGCCGCGATCGGTGAGGTGACACTGGAGAGTCAAGAAGCGATCGAAGCGGCCCGGGCGGTTTATGATGCCCTGACCCGGGAAGAGAAGCGGTATGTGACGAATTATCTGACACTTACCGAAGCAGAAGCACAGCTTGGGAAACTGCAGAAGCAGAAAGGGGATCAGGAAGCAGCGGAGACGGTAGCAGGTCAGATTAAGGAACTGCCGTCAGCAGAGAATCTGACACTTGAGGATCGGGAAATGGTGGAGGAAGTCAGAAACGCATATATGCTCCTGACAGACGACCAGAAAAAGTTAATACCAGAGGAACTTTACGAAAGCTTGAACAGGGCAGAGACTCGTATGGCAGAATTACTGGAAGCGGCAGCAGTGGAACTGTTGGAACAGGAGATTCAGGCGCTGCCGCCAGCAGAGGAGCTGACCTTGCGTGAAGTAGAAGCCGTGGAGCGTGTCAAAGCTCATTACGATGCACTGAGTGAAGATAAGAAAAAGGAGGTTGCACCGGAGTTGCTGGATGAGCTGACAGCAGCTTTGGACAGAATGCAGGAACTTAAAAAAGAGGCCGCAGATCAGGAAGCGGCACAGGGGGTTATGGACCAGATTGCAGCATTGCCTCCTCTGGAAACGCTTGTTTTGACGGATGAGCCTTCGGTTGATGCAGCAAGGCATGCTTATGAAGCATTGACAGAAGATCAGAAAGCATACGTTACGAAAGATTTCTCAGATGCATTGACTGCACTTGAGGACAGGATAGAAGAGTTACGGCGGCAGGAAGAACCGACTCCTGGTCCGACCCCAACGCCAACGTCACCCCCAACGCCAACGTCGACCCCAACACCGACGCCGACATCAACGCCAACCCCTGCGCCGGAGAATCCAAATCAGCCGGCACCGACGCCTGTACCGGGGAAAGAGGACGGGGATATAACATTGACGTATCAGAATTACCCGATATCTGTAACGGGTAAAAATTTATCTGGTTATGAACTGCGTCTGGAAGCACTGAAAGCGTCTGACAGTGATGTAAAGCTGATGCAGAAGGAAATCACTTCGAAGGAGGCGCTGATTCGTCTGTACGATGTCCGGCTGTTTCAGGATAATCAGGAAGTATTGCCGGAGGGAACTCTGACGCTGAGAATTCAGGTGGGAGAGAAATATAACGGCAAGACCCTGCGTATCCTGCATGTAGTGAATGGCAGGATCGAAACTTTAACCGGAAAAGTAACAGATGGTGTAGTATCCGTAGAGACCCGTCTTCTGGGAAAATTCGGTGTGGCAGTGGAAGCATCGACTGTGACCGTGAACAGTCCCGGCAGCGGAACTTCTTCTGAAAACAGAGACAGTTCTGGCAGCGGAAGCGGCACAAGCAGAACCGGTAAAGTAAAAACAGGAGATCGTACAGAGGTACTTCCCCTTGTGATTGCTCTGATCGCAGCGGCGGGTGTCTGCACAGGTCTGGTGGTTTACAAAAAGAAGAAAAACGCACATAAATAAATGGGAGGAAGAAAACCCATGAAACGAAAATTATGCAGTCTATGTTTGACGGCCGCAATCGTTCTTTCCCTCTGCCCGGCTTCGGTCCGTGCAGAGACCGAAAAACTTAAGGCAGTACAGGAAATGGAAATATCGCAGGAAACAGAAGAGTCTGAAGAAGTGGGAGCAGCAGATTTGGATTCCTGGAACAGTGAAGAGGAGCTTATGGTATTCGGGCTGTCAGATCTGGATCTGGAGGAAGACGGGAGGCTGCGCCTGGCTTCTGTCTATGACTGGGACGGGATGGTTCAAAATACTGTGAACTGGATGCGTGGAAGCGGAGCGCAGGTGATGAACAGTACGTTTTTGCAGAAAGTCAGCAGTACGTCTACGGATTGGTATGCATTTTGTCTGGGACGTCTGGGGGTTTCTGACAATTACAGTGGCTTTCTGGCCGCGGCGGATTCCTACGTCAGGAAGAAATATACCCAGGATCCTTCTAACGGACTGAGTACAAATACGGCTACGGAGTGGCACCGTCTGACAGCAGCGGTGCTGGCAGCAGGAGGAGATCCCACAGCTGTGGGAGGACAGAACCTGATTGCGGACGGCGTCTATAACTGTCTGGCGGGTGAACCCTGGGAGCAGGGAATCAACGGTGCAATCTGGGCGTTATTGTCGGTAGATACCAAAGGATATCCGATACCAGAAGGTGCAAAGTACAGCAGAGAAGACCTGATTCAGTATATTCTGGAAAATCAGGTGAAATCCGGCGGATGGACATTAAGCGGCAATATTGCAGATGCAGATATTACAGGGATGGCAATTCAGGCGCTGGCGCCTTATTATACCGGAGACGAAGCAGTGAAAGCGGCAGTGGATCAAGGACTTACGTTTCTGAGAAATGGAATTTCGGCGGACGGAGATCTGGAAAGCGGAGGAGATTACAATTGTGAGTCTACTGCTCAGGCGATTGTAGCCTTTGCGGCTATGGGGATCGATCCTTCTTCCGTTACCTCATCCGGCGGGAGAAGTCTGATGGACGGGTTAGCAAAATATTACAATACCTCCACCGGTGGTTTTTTACATAAAAGTACAAACCGGACTTCCAATGCACTGGCCACCGGGCAGGCGATGTATGCGATTGCTGCTTACCGGTATTATCAGCAGGGCCTTAGTCTGTATGATTTCAGGGACACGGCAAATACGGCTCAATATGTGGCTCGGGCAGACGGGGCAGTCTATACGGCTGCGGCCGGTGCAGATGCAGCACTTTTTGTAGGAGAAGGAGCGAATACGATTACGTTTGAGAATGTACCTGTGGGAAATTATGATGCAGCGGAGGTGACTGCGGATGGAAAGACATATGTTTCTTCTTACCGCAGGTCAGACGGAAGCACGCCTGTGGAGGGGAACATCCCTGTAGAAGAAGGAACGGTGCTTGGTATCACTGTGAAACATCAGGACGGAACTTCGGAAGAATGGACACTGACGGTGCACACAGATGCCAAAGCAGAAGTCAAGGCGCTTATCCGGCAGATTGACGGACTGCCGGATGCGGCAGATCTGACCCTGGAGCAAAAAGATGCGGTAGCAGCCGCAAAAGAAGCCTTTGAAAAGCTGTCTTTGGGCGAGCAGGGGCTGGTAACGAATGCTGCGAAGCTTACAGAACTTCTTGCCAGAGTGGAGAAACTGGAGGCTGAGGCAGAAAAGCAAAAGGAAGAAGCACGAAAGGAACTGGCGGAAAAGATTGAAGCTATTTCCACACCCGTTAAAATTTCTGACAAAATTCTGGTGAATCAATATCTGTTAGAACTGGAACGTCTGGGAGAGTGGCCGGTAAAGGAAAACCTGAAAGAAAAGCTGGAAGGATATCTGACGGCTATCGCAGCCAGACAGCAGTTGGTGGAGGGGTTGGATCAGGATATCTGGGACGGCATCGATCCTCTGAGAATCAGCCAGGATGATGAGAAGACGGTTCGGCAATTGATGGAACGGTACAGTACACTGCGGATAGAAGAACAGGAGCTGCTTACGAACCGGCAGAGCCTGTTGGACGCAGCGGATGTCTTGCGGGCTTTGGAGGATGAAGTGATTCCGGCCAGGGTATTCCAGAATCTGATGGCAACGAAAGAAACCTTTACTTATCGGGGAGTTCTGGCGAATGGTTCTGGTTATACCCTGACCTATGATGGAAGCAGTGTGCAGGCGGTTCGTGATGTGAAGGCAGGTGTGCGTTTGCAGGAGGGGGATCAGACGGTAAAAGGATCAGCAGCTCAGATTGTGTTTGCCCAGGACGGAAGTATGAACGGCTCTGTCACATTAAGGGCAAAGAGCGGTGTATCCGACGGCAGATATCAGCTCTATTGGCTGAATCCCGGCAGACTGACCATTCAGAGTGCAAAAACGGCAGCGGCAGCTTCCGGAACGATTGAGATGAAGGTTTCCATGGGCGGATGCTACTGGCTGTCTGATGAAGTGTTGCGGTTGGACAAAACTTATGGGGATGGCAGTATTGCCGGAGCAGTGCCCGGTTTTGCAGAGAGCGGAAGCACAGAGACAGGTAAGCGTTCCGGCAGCAGCAGTAAAACGTCCGCAGATAGTACCAAAACGTCCGCAGGCAGTACCGGAAACAGCACCGCGGGCGGAAACTCCCAAAAAGCAGAATCCGCATCTTCTTCCGGTCATTCGGAGCAAAGTCTGGTGAAAGCAGAACAAAGCGGTATCATTTCCGAGAAAGAGCTGAAGGAGATTAAAGATAAGGAGATCAATCTGCAGGCGGAAGGAAAGCTTTCCGACACCGTTACTTATACGATTACCATTCATGGAAAGGATGTCAGGCGTACCGAAGCATTTTCATACGATATCAAGACAACGTGTGAGCATGAAGAAGACATTCGTGCCCTCGCGGTAAGCCCGCTGATTCTCTGTATGGAAGAGATGGATATATTCCCCGGAAAGCTGTTGATTTCTCTTAATACGGAGTTGAAGGATGATACGTTGCTGCTCTTTTGTTATGATGCGGAAAACAGGCAGGCAGAATATGTGAAAAAGGTCACTGTGAAAGATGGAAAGACAGCGTTTACCCTGGAGAAGGGCGGTGATTATTTTATTGCCAAACGGGCCCTGGCGGGTTCTCTGGACGATGAGGATACGAAAGGGGAGCAGGCAGTGATTAAAGAGGAGACGGATGAGTTTGGCACACCCACTCCCTGGGATGAGACAGAAGAAACCGTTGTAACCGGTACACAGGAAGAACGCTCAAATTTGAAGTATGGGGTACTGGCAGGTGTGCTTGCGGCGGCCGCAGCTGTATACGGTGTGATTTTATATAGAAAGAAAAGGGGGCAGAAGAAATGAAAAAGAGAAAAAGTTTCTGGCTCTGTTTTCTATTGACGGCTATTTTGGTCCTCAGTGGATGCCAGACTTCTTCTTTGAAGGAGGAGCAAACATCCGGGGAAAGTCAGGAAGAGGCAGACAGATCGCTGGAGGAAGACAGTAGGGAAGAAGATACCAGAAGCAGTCAGGAGCAGAATGAGAAGAAGCCGGAATATATTGATGAAGCCTATGTGGATGCCCAATATGAAGATGAGGAAGAAGATTTCAGTAAATATAACTCCAAAGCAAGTGCTTCCTCTGCGGAAACAGAGACTTCCTCAAAATCCTCCGGGCAGTCTTCCGGGGCAGAACAAAGGAGCGGAAATCAGAATCATGGATCTGGCGAAAGCAAGGCCAGTGCGGATAATTATTATACGGATCCGGTGCCGGAAGGGATGCCCCAGCCTGTGGAACCACAGGATGAGGAGATTAATACCAATACCAGCCTGACCTGTACCATGTATGTGGAATGCTCCACGATTCTGAATAACATGGACGATCTGGCAGAAGGGAAAGAGGAACTTGTCCCGGCGGACGGCGTGATCTATTCCCGGCGGACAGTCACTTTTTATCAGGGAGAATCCGTGTATGATCTTCTGGTCAGGGAGATGCAGAACAACAGGATTCATATGGAAGCATCTTTTACCCCGGCTTATAACAGTGCTTATGTAGAAGGGATTAACAATCTGTATGAGAAGGAATGCGGAAGATATTCCGGATGGATGTACTGTGTAAACGGCTGGTATCCCAACTATGGATGCAGCCGTTACCAGATTCAAAGCGGAGATGTGATTGAATGGCATTATACCTGTGATCTGGGCAGGGATCTGGGTCGGTAAGGGGGAGGTATGGATACTTTTTCGTCATATCACCCGGTGGTGAACTTTATGTACTTTTTGATGGTTATCGGAAGTTCCATGTTTTTTATGCATCCGGTATTTTTGGGGCTCTCTCTTTGTGCGGCAATGCTGTACAGCTTCTGCCTGCAAAGAGAGAAAGCCTTTCGCAGAATTTTGTTTGGAATTTTTCCGGTGATGCTGCTGATGGCAGTGATCAATCCTGTATTCAGCCATAAGGGAGCAACCATGTTGTTTTATCTGAAGGATGGAAATCCGGTAACTCTGGAATCTATCGTGTATGGGATTGTATCGGGTCTGATGCTGGCAGCGGTACTTTTATGGTGTTCCTGTTTTCATCTTGTTATGACTTCGGATAAGGTGATGTATCTGTTTGGAAAAACGATCCCTGCCTTTTCTTTGCTGTTTTCCATGACTCTGCGGTTTGTCCCGCGTTTTACAAATCAGGTGAGAAAGGTTTCCCAGTCACAGCGGTGTATCGGGAGGGATGTATCCAGCGGAAAATGGAGTGAACGGGCCTTGCATGGGATGAAGATTCTGTCCATCACTACCACATGGGCGCTTGAAAACTCGGTGGAGACGGCAGATTCCATGAAATCCCGGGGCTACGGTCTGAGGGGAAGAACAAATTACAGTATTTATCGGTTTACGAAAAGGGATGCAGGAATACTTCTGTTCTTAGGAATGTTTTTTTTGGCTTTCCTCTATGCAGCAGCGAAACAGTGGGTGAGCATCTTGTATTTTCCGGTATTTAAAATGAATGAGAATATTCCGGCGGCAGTGCTTGTCTATCTGGGATATGGAATCCTATGTTTTCTGCCGGTGCTTTTGAATGGAAAGGAGGCCGTCCGGTGGCGTTATTTGAGATCAAAAATTTGACATTTACTTATCCGGAGCAGACGAAAGCAGCGCTGAAAAATATCAGCCTTTCGATTCGGGAGGGGGAATTCCTGGTGATATGCGGGAAATCTGGTTGCGGGAAATCCACTCTTCTCCGGCATTTTAAGACGGCCATGTCGCCTTATGGAACTGTGACGGGAGAGATCCTGTTGGATGGGATACCTCTGCGTGAAGTGTCGGTTCGGGAGCAGGCATCGCGAATCGGCTATGTCCTGCAAAGTCCGGATAATCAGATCGTGACGGATAAGGTATGGCATGAGCTGGCCTTCGGGATGGAGAATCTGGGATATGAACCAGGTGTGATCCGTCTTCGGGTCGCCGAGATGGCAAGCTTTTTCGGGATACAGACCTGGTTTATGAAAAATGTGGAGGAGCTGTCGGGCGGGCAGAAACAGATGCTGAATCTGGCATCTGTTATGGCGATGCAGCCGGATCTTCTGGTACTGGATGAACCGACCTCCCAGTTAGATCCCCTTGCGGCAGGGGACTTTCTGGCAACCCTCAAAAAAATCAACAGAGAACTGGGGACGACGATTCTCCTGATCGAGCATCGGCTGGAGGAGGTTCTTGCCTATGCGGACCGGGTGCTGGTGCTGGAGCAGGGAGAGACCTTGGTTCTTGACAGACCGGAAAACCTGATTTCAAAACTTAAAGACAATGATATGTTTTATGCTATGCCGGTTCCGATGCGGACCTTTCATGCACTGGGCGGGACGGGCAAATGTCCGGTGACCGTCCGGGAGGGGCGGGAATGGCTGGAAAAATACCAAAACAGTGCTGCAAAGTCAACGGCAGAGGCGTTTGAGAAAACAAAAGTAAGTGCTTCTGCAGCAGCCATCGGAACATCGGAAGCATCCGAAAATAAAAATGCTGCTGTTATCATGGAGACGAAAGATGTCTGGTTTCGCTATGAGAAGAATACACCGGATGTCGTACAGGATCTGAATATGCAGGTTCATGCGGGAGAGCTTTACTGTCTTTTAGGCGGCAACGGAACCGGGAAGACCACAACGCTTTCTCTGCTCGGAAGGCTGTATAAGCCGTATCGGGGAAAGATTTTCCTGAAAGGAAAGGATATCAGAAAATACCAGGAACAGGAAATTCATGGGAAGATTCTGGGAATCTTGCCGCAGAATCCCCAGTCTTTGTTTGTAAAGGATACGGTGGAAGAGGATCTGTGGGAAATCATTGGGAAGAGGGGAAATCCGGAAGCGATACAAAGAGTGTCAGAACAGACGGAAATCCCCCATCTTCTGAAATCACATCCTTATGATTTATCCGGCGGAGAACAGCAGAGAGCGGCACTTGCAAAAGTCCTGCTTTTGAATCCGGAGGTTTTGCTTCTTGATGAGCCGACAAAAGGTATGGACAGCTTCTATAAGCGAAAACTGGCGAAGATTTTCCGAAATCTTCTCAATGAGGGAAAGACGATTATCATGGTATCCCACGATATTGAATTTTGTGCGGAATATGCAGATATCTGTGCCCTGTTTTTTAACGGCAGCGTTGTGACCAGCAAACCCTCCCGGCAGTTTTTTTGTGGGAACAGCTTCTATACAACTGCTGTGAACCGGATGGCGAGAAAATGGTATCCGGAAGCAGTGACAGTAAAGGATGTGATCAGACAATGTCAAAGATGATGAGAAGGGAGACAGAAGATGGACGGTTTGCCAGGGGAATGGACACCCAGGCGATGATTCCTGTGGCAGCGGCGTTTTTTGAGATTGTTTCCATGCTTTTTTTGCCCTGGGTTTCTATGCCTGAACTGAAGTATTCTCCATATCCTGATACCAGTACGCTTTGCAGACTTTCCGGATTTTACGAAGGATTGACATGGGGCTATCCGGTGCCGGAGCGTGTGGTACGGGTTGGAACCCGGATGGCGGTGAGGCTGGAAGCTGCCATGTGGATTGGTGTGAGTTTGTGTGTGATATTTATACTGGCGGCGTACCGCTTTCGGGTAAAAGCAGTGTGGCTTGGACGTATCACTTTTCTTTATAATGCGTTTCTCTCACTGGTGGTTTTCGCCTGGGCTATGGATACAAATATGATGTTGGATCTGTTGGAGGGAAAATGTAATTCTTTCTGGAATCTGACAATCAACAGTCATGTGCAGCTTTCCGCATATGCGTATGTACAGATCCTTCTGGGAATTGTAATGCTTTTTGCGCTCCGCCCGCTTCTTGATACCAGAAAAGAGTATGGAGCAGAGTATTATATCACCAGATATGAGCAGGAGGATCAGGGAATCGGCCGAAGGACGATACTTGCTTCTGCATTGATTCTGGCTGCAATTCCTGCGGTAATCTTTTTTGGAATCTTTTTTCTGAATAACCGAAGCGAATATTTTATCTCGCTGTGTGTCATTGTACTTTCCATGCTGCCATTCTTTCTGGTGTTTGAAAACCGGAGACCACAGGCGCGGGAGGTGGTGGTAATTGCAGTGATGGCAGCCCTTGCCGCGGCAGGGCGGGTGGCATTTTTTATGCTTCCCCATTTTAAGCCCACGGCAGCCATTGTAATCATCGCAGGAATCAGTCTGGGGGCAGAGGCGGGATTTCTGACCGGTGCGCTTGCAGGTTTTGTGTCAAACTTTTTCTTTGGACAGGGACCATGGACACCCTGGCAGATGTTTTCTTTTGGAATCATCGGATTCCTGGCAGGATTGATTTTTCGGAGAAAGCGGGGCAGATGGAAGCATTTTAAGGTATGGCTGTGTCTTTACGGCGGTTTGTCTGTCCTGGTGATTTATGGAATATTAATGGATACTTCCAGTGTCTCGCTTGGAACAGGGAAGTTGGAAGTTGCCAGTTTTCTTGCAGTGTATGCCAGTGGATTTCCGCTGAATCTGGTGCATGGGGGATCCACCGTGATTTTTCTTGGGGTTCTTGGAGAGCCGATGATGAAGAAACTGGATCGGATTAAGAAAAAATACGGATTGCTGGAGCCGTAAATCAGTAAGTGGTGTGTATGTGTGCAGCTCGTCTTTGCCTGAATATCCAAATCTTTTGTGGAAACAAAGGGGAAAGTGTGATAAAATGATTCTATCATTTATCAAAGGGATGGGGTTTTTCCGGCCTTGCGTCCGGGAAAAACTCCATTTTTCTGATCTTAAGGAGGAGTTTCCATGACTTGTAAGGAATGCCAGAATATGATTCAGGATTATCTGAAGAATCGTCTGAAAGCAAAAGAACTGGAAGGTTTTATAGAACATGTACGTTCCTGTCCGGATTGTTATGAGGAATTGGAGACATACTTTATTATCGGTCTTGCCACCCGGGTTCTGGAGGAGGGGGCAGATGTATCTTATGACATTAAGGCGATGCTTTTACAGGAGCTGCAGGAAAAGGAACTTATGCTGAAGCGGAAAAAACGCAAAAAAAGGATATTGGCAGTGACCATTGTTCTTCTGCTTGCGGCAGATATTCTGATGACTTTGCAGTTCATGGATATCCTTCAGCTTCCGGATCTCTTTTAGACGGCGGCTTCCAGAGAATCCGATGGGTAACAGGCAGAGAATAAAAGAAAGGCAACAAGTATATGAGTGAAAAAATAGTACTGATTGATGGTCATAGTATCTTGAACCGTGCATTTTACGGAATACCGGATCTTACGAATTCAGAAGGCCGGCATACCAATGCGGTGTACGGATTTCTGAACATCTTATTTAAAATACTGGAGGAGGAAAAACCTCAGTACCTGACAGTGGCATTTGATGTGCATGCGCCCACATTCCGTCATATGCAATACGCGGAATATAAAGGAACCAGGAAGGGAATGCCGGAGGAGCTTAAGGAACAGGTCCCGCTGATGCAGGAGGTGCTGAAAAGCATGGGCGTGGTTATCGTGACCAAGGAAGGATACGAGGCGGATGATATTCTGGGGACCATCGCGGTGAATTGTGAGAAGGCAGAGATGGAAGTTACGGTTGTATCCGGGGACAGAGACCTTCTGCAGCTTGCCACAGACCATATTCTGATCCGGATCCCGAAGACACGGATGGGGAAGACGACGATGGAAGATTATCATACGGCGGAGGTACTGGAGAAATATCAGCTTGCGCCGAAGCAGATTATAGATTTGAAAGCGTTGATGGGAGATGCTTCCGACAATATTCCGGGAATCCCGGGGGTCGGAGAGAAGACGGCGACAAAGATTCTTCTGGAGTACCAGACGGTGGAAAATGCTTACGCCCATGTGGATGAGATTAAGCCGAAGAAAGCACAGCAGTCCCTGCGGGAACATTATGATCTTGCACAGTTATCCAAGACGCTGGCTACGATTTGTACGGACAGTCCCATCGACTATCATCTGGAGAAGGCCCGCCTGGAGAATCTCTATACTCCCCAGGCATACGAGATGTTCCGCAAGCTGGATTTTAAGAATCTGCTGACTCGCTTTGAGGATGGAAATACGGTTCTGGAAGAAACGTTGGAAGTGAAAGTTCCTGACAGGGAAGAGCAGGTTCAGGAGATTCTGGTAAAGGCAGAAGCAGCGAAGACGGCAGGTGCGACGCTTGTAAAGGATGAAAAGCTTTGGGGAATCGGCATTGCTTTTGGAAGAGAGGATGTGTATTATCTTCCGGTAGGAGAAACCTTTACCGAAGAAAAGATACGAGAGTACTTAAATCAGTTATTTCAAGTCTGCGGGATGGTGTCCGTTCCAGATATCAAGGGGATGCTGTCTTATGTGAAGGAAGCAGAGCAGACAAAGGTATTCGACAGTCAGATTGCCGCCTACCTTCTGAATCCGTTAAAATCGAATTATACGTATGATGACATTGCCAAAGAGTTTGCGGGTGAAATTCTGACCACGGCAGAGGACTTATTCGGAAGCAGTAAGCTGCCGAAGTTCTGTAAGGTTGATCCGGGAATTCTTGCCTCCTATGGCGGCTATATGGCCTATAGTGCTTACTGTTCGAAAGAGCCGCTGACACAGAGATTAAAGGATCTTGGGATGTATCAGTTATACCGCGAGGTAGAAATTCCGCTGGCATTTACGCTTTATGATATGGAGAAAGCAGGAATCCGGGCGGAAGGAGAGGCATTAAAGACCTATGGGGAGCAGCTGCAGGTACGGATTACAGAATTGGAAAAAGAGATTTATCAGCAGGCGGGAGAAGCGTTTAATATTAATTCGCCGAAACAATTGGGTGTTATTTTGTTTGAAAAGCTTCAACTGCCCGGAGGCAAGAAGACAAAGACCGGATACTCTACCGCCGCGGATGTGCTGGAAAAGCTGGCGCCGGAGGCACCGATTGTCAATGATATTCTGGAGTATCGTCAGCTGACAAAGTTAAAGTCTACGTATGCGGATGGGCTGGCAGTCTGTATCGGACCGGATGGCAGAATTCATTCTACCTTTAACCAGACGATCACAGCGACCGGAAGAATCAGCAGTACGGAACCGAATTTACAGAATATTCCAATCCGCATGGAGCTGGGGCGTCTGATCCGAAAGGTTTTTGTGCCGGAGGAAGGGTGTGTCTTTATCGATGCAGACTATTCCCAGATTGAGCTGCGTGTGCTGGCACATCTTTCCGGGGATGAGCGTTTGATTCAGGCATACAGGGAAGCCCAGGACATTCACCGGATCACAGCTTCACAGGTATTTCACGTTCCCTTTGATGAGGTAACTCCCCTCCAGAGGAGAAATGCAAAAGCGGTGAATTTCGGAATTGTGTATGGCATCAGCTCGTTTGGACTGAGTCAGGATCTGAGTATTACCCGAAAGGAAGCATCTGATTATATCGAAAAATATTTTGAGACGTATCCCGGTATCAAAGAGTTTCTGGATGGAACGGTTGTAAAGGCAAAAGAGGAAGGGTATGTGACTACCATGTTCGGACGCCGCAGACCGGTGCCGGAGCTGAAATCAAGTAACTTTATGCAGCGTTCTTTCGGCGAGCGCGTAGCGATGAATGCACCGATACAGGGAACGGCGGCGGATATCATTAAGATTGCCATGGTGCGGGTCAACCAGAGATTGAAGATGGAAGGATTTCGGGCAAGACTGCTGCTCCAGGTTCATGATGAGTTGTTGATTGAGGCGCCGGAAGAGGAAGTAGAAGCTGTATGCAGACTGCTTCGGCAGGAGATGAAGGGAGCCGCGGACCTGGCAGTATCTCTGGAAGTAGATATGAATACCGGAAAAAACTGGTATGAAGCGCATTGACGAAGGCTGAACAGAGGAATATGCAAAGTGTGGAATAGACGTAAGATTGATGGAGGAGACAGAAGATGAAGATTATTGGAATAACCGGTGGTGTCGGTTCGGGAAAGAGTGAGGTTTTGACTTATATCGGGAAGAATTTTGATGCGACGGTATTGCAGGCAGATGAGGCGGCTCATCTGCTGATGCAGCCCGGACAGGCTTGCTATAAGCCGTTGCTTGAACTTCTTGGTCCCGGGTTTACCGATGCTTCCGGTAACTTTGACCGGAAAAAGATGTCTTCTGTTGTTTTCCGGGATGAGAAGATGCGGTTGAAGGTTAATGAAATCGTACACCCCAGTGTGAAAAAATATATCCGAAAAGCGATCGAACGGGAGGAAAAACAGGGGACACTCTTCTTTTTTGTGGAAGCAGCATTATTAATTGAAGATAAATATGATGAAATTTGTGACGAACTGTGGTATATTTATGCAGATGAGCATGTCCGCAGGGAGCGCCTGAAGCAGGATCGGGGATATACCGAGCATAAAATTGATGAAATCATGGCAAGTCAGTTGTCAGAGGAAGAATTTTCTGACCACTGTGATTTTGAGATTGATAACAGCGGTGATCTGGAGGACACCATCAGACAGATAGATCAAAGGATGAGTACATATGAAACTTTGTAGTATTGCAAGCGGAAGCAGCGGCAACTGTATTTTTGCAGGCAGCGACACCACCAGTATTCTGGTTGATGCGGGCATCAGCGGAAAGCGGGTAGAGAACGGGCTGAATACGATTGGGCATACCGGAAAAGATTTAGATGGAGTACTGATTACGCATGAACATTCTGACCACATTAAGGGGTTAGGTGTCCTCTCAAGAAAACATCAGATTCCCATATATGCCACTCCGGGAACGATACGGGAGATCCAAAACTGCAGCAGTCTGGGCAAATTTCCGGAAGGAATTTTTCATGAGATTTCAGCAGATCAGGCATTTTCCATAGGAGATCTGGAGATTAATCCATTTACAATTTCCCACGATGCGGCGGAACCTGTGGGATACCGGATCAGCCATGGAGAACGTTCGGTGGGGATTGCCACAGATCTGGGTAAATACGATGATTATATCGTAAAGAATCTGCAGGGGTTGGATGCATTGCTTCTTGAGGCGAACCATGACGTGAATATGCTCCAGGTGGGAGCCTATCCCTATTATCTGAAACAGCGGATTTTAGGTGAACGGGGACATTTGTCCAATTGTATGGCGGGACAGCTTTTATGTAAACTGCTGCATGACGGCATGAAGGACATTTTGCTTGGGCATCTCAGCCAGGAAAATAATTATGAGGCGCTTGCTTTTGAAACGGTATGTTCGGAGGTTACGATGGGAGATACCCCTTATACATCTAAAGATTTTCATATCGCTGTGGCGAGACGGAATGAAGTATCGGATCTTGTTATCGTGTAAAAAAAGAAAAGGTGCTTCGAAACAGTAAAAAAATTAATTTTTGAATAAAGGAGAGTCTATTATGAAGAGAACCATTATTACAGTCGTAGGGAAGGATACGGTAGGTATCATTGCAAAGGTCTGCAATTATCTGGCGGATGTGAACGTTAATATTGAGGATATTTCTCAGACAATCGTGCAGGGCTTTTTCAACATGATGATGATTGTGGATGCATCCGATTGTACAAAAGCTTTTGCAGAGATGTCTGAGGATTTGAAGCAGCTGGGCGAAGAGATTGGTGTTACGATCCAGTGCCAGCATGAGGAAATCTTTGATATGATGCACCGGATTTAAAGCGATGCATCTTTTTTGTGAGAACAGAGGAAAAGGAGATAGGATCACATGATTAATATGTTTGAGGTCAATGAAACGAATCATATGATTGCAGAAGAGAACCTGGATGTGAGAACGATCACGATGGGTATCAGTCTTATGGATTGTATTGATTCTGATCTTGAGAAGGTAAACGAAAAGATTTACAATAAGATTATAAAGTATGCCAAAAATCTGGTAAAAACCGGTGATGAGATTGCAGGAGAATATGGGGTTCCGGTAGTAAATAAGCGAATTTCTGTGACACCCATTGCGCTGATCGGTGCGGCAGCCTGTAAAGGTCCGAAGGACTTTGTAACCATTGCCGAGACTCTGGACAGAGCAGCGCATGAGGTTGGCGTTAATTTTATCGGCGGCTATTCGGCGCTGGTTTCCAAGGGAATGACGCAGGCAGACGAATATCTGATCCGTTCGATTCCGGAAGCACTTGCAAAGACAGGGAATGTATGCAGTTCCGTAAACGTAGGTTCCACAAAGACGGGAATCAACATGGATGCAGTAAAGCTGATGGGAGAAATCATCAAGGAAACGGCAGAGGCAACCAAAGATAATAGCTGTATGGGCTGTGCAAAGCTGGTGGTATTCTGTAATGCTCCGGATGACAACCCATTTATGGCAGGTGCATTCCACGGCGTGACGGAGGCAGATGCCATCATCAATGTGGGCGTATCCGGTCCTGGTGTTGTAAAGCACGCACTGGAAAAAGTAAGAGGTAAGAATTTTGAGGTGCTCTGCGAGACGATCAAGAGGACAGCATTTAAGGTAACACGTGTGGGACAGCTTGTCGCTCAGGAGGCATCCAAACGTCTCGGTGTGCCGTTCGGTATCGTAGACCTGTCGTTGGCTCCGACGCCTGCGATCGGCGATTCCGTCGCTGAGATTCTGGAGGAAATTGGTCTGGAGTCCGTAGGAGCTCCGGGAACAACTGCAGCTCTGGCATTATTGAATGACCAGGTGAAAAAGGGCGGTGTTATGGCATCCTCCTATGTAGGCGGATTAAGCGGTGCATTTATTCCGGTCAGTGAAGATCAGGGAATGATCGATGCAGTCAACGCAGGCGCTCTGACGTTGGAAAAGCTGGAGGCTATGACTTGTGTCTGCTCCGTAGGTCTGGATATGATCGCTATTCCGGGAGATACTTCCGCAGCTACCATTGCCGGAATTACGGCCGATGAAATGGCAATCGGTATGATCAATCAGAAGACGACAGCGGTCCGCCTGATTCCGGTAATCGGAAAAGGGGTTGGAGAGACCGTGGAATTCGGCGGGCTTCTGGGGTATGCGCCGATCATGCCGGTGAATCCGTATTCCTGTGAGAAGTTCATCAACCGTACCGGACGGATTCCGGCACCGATTCATAGTTTTAAGAATTGATCATAAACAAAATACAGATACTTACAGTTTCTGCCTAAAGTCAGACAGATATAGTGAGTATCTGTATTTGAAAAGGACAAATAGGAGGTGCTGTCATGCTTTTTGGTGTGGCAGTACCTCCTTTAATCATTCATTGGCACGAAGAGATCATTCCAATCTACATTTAGAATAGCTTTGATTAGATACAATTCGTCAGGATAGATGTGACGTTGACCAACTTCAATTTTGGCATAGGCACTTCGAGTAATATCACATCCATTAATTTGCATTTTTGTGGCAAGTGTTTCTTGCGTGATTCCGGCTTCTTTTCTTAAGCTTCGTATATTTGCTCCAAGTTTTTTTATAAAGATCATTCATAGCAAGAGGTCGGGAATCAGAAATGCGCTGGTTCTCGGCTTGTAAAATCAGGAGGTTTATGGTAGTATGGAGATACAAAAACGAAAGGGAAAGCAGGTGGGAAGATTGACAGTGACGGAACAGATAGACCAGAAACATCAGGAAGATTTACAGAGGCTCAGAGGTTTTCGCCTGCTTGATGATGATTTCCTCACAAAGTGTTTTGAGGGAGATACGGCAAGCATAGAACTGGTATTGCGGATTGTACTGGAAAAGCCGGATTTAAAGGTTCTGGACGTTCACACTCAGGTGTTTGTGGAGAATCTGCTGAATCGTTCGGTGAGGCTGGATATTCTGGCTACGGACAGTACCGGGGCAAAACTGAACGTGGAAATACAGCGCTCAGATAAAGGCGCTGGGAGAAAAAGGGCAAGATACAATAGCAGCATGATGGACGCAAACCTCTTGAAAAAAGGCGAGGATTTTGACCAGCTGCCAGAAACGTGGGTAATCTTTATCACAGAGAATGATGTAATGGCAAAAGGGCTGCCGCTCTATCCGGTTGAGCGGTGCTTTTTAGAAACCGGGAAAAAATTTGAGGACGGTTCGCACATACTATATGTAAATGGTGCTTACCGTGGAGATACGCCAATCGGGAAGTTAATGCATGACTTCTCCTGCACAGACGCAGCCGATATGTATTATGGGACATTGGCAGACAGGGTGAGATTTTTCAAAGAGAGCAAGGAGGGAATCGAGATTATGTGCCGGGCTATGGAAGATATGAGGAATCAGACATTGAAAGAGGGAATGATAAATGTCGCAAAAAAAATGTTGGAAGATGGATCAATAACGCTTGAAAAGATTGCAGAATTTGTGGGGCTTTCAGTTGATGAGGTCAAAAAAATAAAGGCAGAAAAAAACATATAAAGATAATTTTGTTGGTTTAAATCAAGTTCGTTCGTTACTTGATTTGAATAAAAGTTTCCCAATATGATATGATACCAGGGTCAAAAGGTTATGCGTTCCATGCTTGCATGAAAAAGCATGACTTTGGGACCCGTAAAACATGAGAAAGTAGCCCGAACAGGGCGGATTTCGAATGTTTTCAGGATTGCGGGAGCATGAAATGCGGAGCAATCCGTGTATCATAGGGGTCAAAATACTTTTTGACCCCAACATCATGATATGAGTTGCCCGACAAATCGGGCGATTTAAAGTAACATTTTTAAATTTGCACCTT
>OBAR01000566.1_pt1 | contig 42281 bp, 55 predicted proteins | sample 1517911 | NCBI WGS metagenome assembly OBAR01 (sample SAMN04571709, study PRJEB22368) | human gut metagenome | biome: human gut; material: stool | host: Homo sapiens | place: Luxembourg | collected 2012-10-26
GAGCCATCGCCAGAGCCATCGCCAGAGCCATAGCCAGAGCCATCGCCAGAGCCATAGCCAGAGCCATAGCCAGAGCCATAGCTAGAGCCAGAGCCATCGCCAGAGCCATAGCTAGAGCCAGAACTAAGAAATAGCTTTATCTGCTCTTCCATACCGACACCTCCTCGATGGATTTGACTGCCTCTTCCGTACAAGGGATAATCTCAATTACTCCAAGTATCGTGATGGTAGGAACTACCAGAGTGAACTTGCATTCGCTTGGGCTTTTTGTCCCTTCGACCGCGAGCTGGGAAATGGATGCGGCTCCGTACCAGCACCACAATCTGCGGCAGTTTGTTAATGTAACTTCACTGCCATTCTTTTCTTTCAATGTTCCGAAAAATACACCCGCTCTGTCAGCTCTAATAATAACTTTCTTTCCAATCATAATTCTATAATATTTAAAAGATTAATAAGTTTAGCTCCCTTCAACGTAACAATACGTATTTAGCATTTCAACACGCCCGAATTTGACGGGAAGGGAGGTATATTGATAGCTTTCACTAAGCTTTTGTTCTATCAAATGGCGCGTAAAGCTCCGCGCATTTATATATTTAACCACGTTGCACGCATCCGCTCATATCATCGCAGAATTGCATTACGCTACCACTTCGCCTCGGCTATATGCTTATCGGCGCCGCCTAATTTTAAGTGTGCGGAACACTGGTACACTATTGAGGCTTACCATGCCATCCCGAATGTTAGGCTCATCGGTTTCGCCTTAGATCCCTACCCAGTTCTCGCTACTGGATGTCGTTCAATCCGTCAGTAGGGCTGTGGATCAATCTTTGTAGAAGAACTTTTCACCTGACTTTCTGAACAGTATATAGCCAGCGTACAAGCTCACCAATATCATAATTGTTTCTATCATAATCGTATGAGGTTAATTGTTATCTCCAACTACTATCGTAGCATTTTAATGCCGGATTCAAATCAATCAATGCTTGTCTAAAATTGTTAGCGGGTTTGGGATAATCTACATATTGAGGATCAACCTGAGCTTTATACTCATCCATTTTCAAACTTGCATCCACCCAAGCATCTTTCAAAGCCTTAGCAAAAGAATACCACTTGAAAGCCTTATTCTGCTTCATGTAAACCCAGGCTCTTTGCATGATGGCTTTCATATTGTATTTGCCATCTTTAACCAGTTTGTAATCTCTTGCTTTCATATTTCTTATTTTAATGTATTTGCACTATTTTATAAAATCGACCTTTTTCTTATCTTTGTATCGTAGCAACATTGCTACGTTAGTTTTATGATGCAAATATACTAATTATTTCAGTATTCAAATGGGTTAATACTAAATTAATTAGTATTTAAACATTATTTAACCATTTTGTCAAGTATATACAGCTAAGCATTAAATATATTCAAGCATAAGAAATACTAAAATAATCAGTATATGGAAGATTCTATAGAACAAAGGACGAAAAGATTAAAAAGTGCAGTTCTGTATCTTATCTCAAAAGAGATGATTTCAGAAAAATCACCTCAAAAAGATATTGCGCAGAAAATGGGCGCTACAAATAGTACAAATACTAATTATGCACTGAATGGAAATAAAAGGTATTTAACGGACAATTTTTTAAAGCGCTTCAATATTTCTTTTAATAATATTTTTTCTATTGAATGGCTTCTTACTGGAAAAGGAGAAATGCTATCAGAAGATAATATATCCGAAAATACGAACTATACAAAACCCGATTATGATAGTACATCAGAATTTAATAATATTGAAATTGACATGAATAATCCTACAGCGAAGTACTTTATGGGAGTAATAGAAAAACTTATTTCGCAAGGAGAGCGTAACTCTATTGCAAATGAACGCAATTCAATTGCAAACGAGCGAAACTCAATTGCAAACGAAGAAAATGCAAAAACTATCAGTAAAATGGTATCAATGCTAGAAACTATGTTGTATAGCAGTAATAAATTGAAAACAAAATCGGCAGGAGAGTAAAACAAGTCGGCTTACAATTTTGTTATATTAAGCACCTTAAACTTTTAATTAGTACCTATGGACCGCGAGCTGCTTGATAGAATTGCAAAATTGGAACGTATTTTTAACAATCTGTACTATAACACAAGCATGGAAATAGTACAATGCGGGGAAAATAAGAATTACAATTTTAACCTAAAAGAATTTAATGAGGAACTGTTGTTAAAGAAAAAATTAGTTATTAAAAATACTAATTTAAACATTAATATGTCTTCATGAAGGAAGCCAGATTCTCATCTGGTTCCCTTGAATACATAATCAATGACTTTCTCATTTGCCTCGTTAATGGCTGAGAAGCTTTTTTTTATATACAAATCTGTTACTGATAGATTCTTGTCTACATGGTTCAGAGCTTCATTGATGACATTCTTATCAATTGATAAGTCGTTTCTTGCAATGGTTGCCCATGAATGGCGGGCTGCATAAAATTCCAGGTTATCTACACCTACAGCTTTGCCTATCTTTTTAAGTCCCTTATTCAATGCCGCGTTGAATGTTTTTTCATCTGCATACAAATGATGAAATCTAAAAACTCTTTCCCCTGTATTATCCCTATATTTCTGAAACAAGCCATCTATTCTTTCGGCAACCCTAACATGTATTTCCGCTTTATCTCTTCTCCTGTCTTTTGTTTTGGTTCTGTTATACTTTATAGTCAGGCCATCCAAGATATTGCACGAGTATAAATCGGCAGAGTTCATTCCTATCAGACAAAAAGAAAGTATAAAACAATCTTTTGCAAGATTAAACCGATTTTCTTTTTCCCTTGAACGTTTTGTTTCATCGTAAGGAAGCTCGATTATACGTCTTATAATATCGACATCCAATGCACGTTTTTCAGCAACATTCTGTTGTGGAACCTTATATCTGGAAAAAGGAGAATAAGGAATTAAAATAATCCCTCTTTCTTCATCGTTATAAATTAGCTTAGCATCTGCATATACATGCCTCATACTACCAAGATATAATGATGCAGCTCTCCCTTTTCCAAGAAACTTTTCATAGTCTTGTAGAAACTTTACCGTTATCTCTTCGATTCCTAAGACCTCTCTTCGTATAAATTTTATCAGCGAAGTTAAAGCAGCGGAGTAATTCTTAATTCCTTTCTTATCTTGATGAGAATCTATATAATCCCTGAATACTTTAATAAAGTCAATACGAGTAATATCTTTTTTAGTCACATAATTTGCTACTTCGTCAATATCCATTGCGTCAATAGACAATGACAGCTTATTGCACTTATTCCTATATTCTTTGATTATATCCCCAATTTGATCTAATATTTCCTGATTCTTAATTTTGTTTGATCTGGTGGTAAGGTCCGCCTTAGTTACATAAATAGAAGTAGGAAGTCTTTTTAACTTCCTTTGATGAGTCAATAGGATTTTTACATTTCGGGTTCCATCCTTTCTTTCCTTTTGCACTTCAAATGTAAATGTTGCCATAATCGTGTGGTTTTAAAATGACATGCTCCGCATTTGCGAAACTATTGCGAAACATTTGCAGACAAAAGTAGTGTTTTTAAGCAAAAGTAGAAAAATAAAAAAGCCGTATTTCACAAAGAAAACACGGCTTAACAGGCTAATATGCTGTTTCTTACTTTGTGACCCCGGTGCGATTCAAACGCACGACCTTCAGAACCGGAATCTAATATTAGTTTTTACATACAGCACTAATAATCAAACAACTATATATCTCAAAAATTAAATCTTGCGAAACAATAGCGAAACTTCTACAAGAAATTTGCATTTTGCGAGATTTATTGCACTTAATCCTACCATCTTCCCTGCAAAGGAAAGAAATAAAAATGAAAGAGTCAAATATAGCTTTATTAAAGACAAATGGATATTACCCTTACCAATACAGCAATAGGTATTATCCAATGTAGCACCTTCTCAAAACGTTCTAAAAAACATTCCATTGAAGAATCCTAAATATCAGGCAGAAATCACAGTAAAATGCGAAATCTGCCTGATCCAGCAATATGTCAACCTTACTTTCCTTCATACAACAATACAATGAAATAGTCCGAACTTGGATACCGCCCGGACACAAAAAAGGCGGTGAAACCGTTTGGAATTACCGCCTTGACTTTAGTATTAAAAATTTTAATTATTTCTTGGTATTACCAGATGGCTTGCTTTTATTCTCATTACTTTTAATAAAAATAGATGCTACGGATACAAGTGTACTAGCACCCATAATCCCAGCAAACCAAGGTTTGTCTAAATAGAGAGCATAACCAGCAAGAGCTATCATTACAACTATAGCAAGAAATGCGAAAAACATTCCCCACCAGTTCATTCTTCCATCTCTTCTATCAGCTTTTCTAATCATATTCAATTTATTACTATCCATTTTATGTCGGTGATCTTGCTCTTTTACAGAGGCATTAATAAGATAATCGACAATCCTAGGATCAATACTCTTATATGCGGCTAATTCTTGAGGTGAAGGTAGGCAGTTGTCATCAACTGTATAAGTCTGCTCTAATTGTTTTCCAACTCCATCGCCTGTTGCAACTTGTGTTTCTCGCTGTTTTAATTCTTGCTTACCCATTGTTTAATACAATTTCATTGAAAGCTCTACGCATATCCCCTTCAACATTTCTTCTGTCTTCCATAAGATTTCTCTTATCATCATTCCTATTTCTGTCTTTTTCTATAATTTCTTTCCTAATTTCAGAAATAGCTTCGGAGTTCTGCTTATAATGCCCTTGAGAGGCATCACGAAATGTAGAAGCTCCATTTTTAATAAAACGTCCTACTTCCTTTAATATGCACATACTTACCTCCATATTTAAATTATAATGCAAATATAAAAATAAAACAGTAAATCAGATATTTTGTTTCCAAGATTATGCATATTATTAACCATAAAGTCACATTTTAACTAAAAAATTAAACGGTAATTCCAACAAGTCAAAGAACTCTTATATCTTATTTCCCTTCATACATAGCTTCCATATACAACCATATCTTACCCGGAGGAGCATCCTCATCAGCAAAATAAAATTTATGTGCAGTCTTAATGATTAACTCATCATCGAGAACTGTACATGTATCGGCATAAAATCCGTTAAAAGCTACATACTTGTCCCATTTCGTTGTCCCCGAGGGGAAAGTCATGCCTTTGGTTACCGATTCTATCTGTTCAAGCGTCCAATATCCGCCTTCGCATTTTTTGCCAGCCCTATCTGTATACCGGATCATAGACACATCATGCATGGCAAATCCTTCATCATAATGGTTTCCATACATGATACCATGTTGTTCACGCATGAACTTCCAGAACATTTCCGGATGTTCCTCTTTCATTTTGCAAAGCATTTCGTTTAAGCCATCCACACTTTGCCACATTATCTTTTCTGTTGCTACGCCTGCATTTCTTGCGGCGATTAACATATTCTTGTAATCCATAATAATTATGCGTTAAAAAGTTCTTTCAATTCAAGGAAATCCGCCTCGGTTATCTTTATCGCTCCAGTATTGCCAAACATAAGATTGAAAACCGGATTATTCGGTAATTTAAAGCGAACCACGCCTTTTCCAATAGTTCCCTGCAAGAATCCCTTGCCAAACGTGGTTTCTTCCATTTCTCGGAACATGGTCATCATGTCTTTAAATAGCATGTCCGCGTCAATATTTCCCTCTTCATCACAAATAAATAATGCAGCATTATCAATTGTATTCTCAATCTTCCCTCGCTCACGTGCCAAATAGTTTTTGGCTCCACGCTTCATGTAGATAGAAGCCGTTTTCAAATTCGGGTTCTGTGTCACAAAATCATCAATCCGGCCATCGACCCATGTTTCTAAAGAATTAATAGCTTTATCTTTAAAATCTAATAGTTTCTCTTTTGCTTCCATACTATTTATTTTTTAGGAGTTTTGGGAACCGGCTGTTTGCCATTCTTCATATCAATAAATTCCTGCCAAGTAAGATGAGAGTATTGCATAATGTATTCATTCATCAGTGCTTCCTTCTTGTTGGCTTCGTCTTTGGCAGTTTTTTGAATTCGCTTCAAAAGCGTAAGGTGCTTATCAAGAGCATCCTTTCCGTCCTTAGTATTGTTCTCTACAATCGGACGCATGATGCGCATATATTCGCGCTGAAGTATCTGCTGGATATTGATGCTGCTTTCTTGGAACTCCTGATTATTTTGCAGGAAATCAAATTCCTTGTCGCTCAATGAAGAAGTGATACGGTCTATCTCATCCCAGACCGGAGTAACCGGTTGCGATGGTTGCTGATAGGTCCTCTTCATGTCAGCAATCTTCTGCTGCATTACTTCCTGTTCCTTTTCAAGTTCCGGGAGAGAAAAGTCCCTTTGTTGTAATAGTGGATCTCCGAAATTCATATTGCTTGTTAGTTAGTGGTTAGTAAAAAAAGAAAGTGGTTCACCCCCCGGAGGGGGCTTACCACTAACGCTTTTTGCGTTTCTTTGCGCTCTTTACAGATTTCACGCTGTCGGAGTTGGCGTTACTGTACCTGGACAGTTGCATCCGAAAGGGTTTGCACCCTCCAGAACTGTAACTGTAGGAGTAGACGGCAATCCTACAACACCGTAGATGGCGCGGCAAGTCTTGCGATCAGTGTAGTTGATAGAGGCAGTAAATGCTCTGTCGATTTCGCACTGGATCAAACGATCTTGATACGGGCGAGTGGCTTCCAGAACGGCAACCTTCTTGTCAAGGTCACAGAACTTGGCACTGTAACGCTCGTTCAGTACGTCGTAAAGATCACGTTGTGATTTGTACAGACCGAAGTCACCGTCTATCTGAGACTTGTACAGGCCAAAGTCAGCATCTACTTGAGATTTCCATAATTGGAATTTCTCGTTGATGTCAACATCACGATGAGCGTACATCTGTTCCTGAGTGTTCACTTTCAGGCCCCACATTGCATTAGTCAATGCAAGAGCTTCAGAACAACCCTTTTCCCATGCCTGAAAAGCAGTGGGAGCAGCAGCAGAACGGCCCGCAATTGCATCGCTTACAGTGTTGATGTTCACGTTTTCGGGCATACCGCCACCAAAACCGAAACCACCTCTACGAGACAATGCCCACAAACCGAGCGCTGTGCCGGCTATACCTAAACCTAAACCAGCCGAATACTCACGTATTGCTACGTGTCCTGACTATATCTTACCCACACTAAGTATGGGAAGCCCTGTTTCGAATTCCGTGCAAATAGGAACCCTACTCTCCCGATTCGGAGATAGTCGATACACCGCTCAACCTTTCGATTGCATGGCACGGGATTTACCACGTGGGCATTCCCCGTTAGCATTAAAGTAGTTCTTTAACACCCCGCTTGCGAAGCGGATAAGGGCTAACAGGCACTGTTACATACCAGCTACACCTTTCGATGCAAAACGGTCGCGGTCATAGTCGTAGTAGTCACGATCTCCGTGTACATACTCCTTCTCCTTGATTACTTCTTTTACTTCAGCTTCCATAAAAATATGTTATTTGTATGTTACAAGACAATGCAATAGCATTGCGATACAAATAACCTTATAATGGCTATGCTAACATATTGCTTATCTGCGAGTTCTCTGCGAGTTCTTTGCTAATTTCACTCGTACAGTTTTTTACACTCCATTTCTGTAATTTACACTCAAAATTATTGCGGATATGATTTATTGACTGTCTTTTAAGGTTGGTATGCCTTGATATTTCATCATCGGTAAGAAACTGGGCAAGAAAATAAACGAGGATATATCGAGCATCTACACACTCTTCTTTATTAGAAAAAATCAATGATGGCATTTCAATGCCTGTGTGTTTACGCACCATGGCATTTATCGTCTGGTATAAATCTTTTGTTTTCATATCTGTTATAAAACATAAAGTTATTAAAAACAATAGTCACAACCCGCTTGTTTAGTGAGGACTGAAAGCCCTAACAGCATTGGATTGTGACTGTTGTCCCTTGTGGTTTACCAGACGTGGCAAGGGACGGGCTTTCTTTTATCTCTAAGCCCTCTAAAAGAGAGTATTTGTCAATGTACTGCGAGATGCTTCTACTCATCTCTAATAATCAATGATCTAAATCATATCAACCTCCTTTCCTTGTTTTATAGATTATCCATGCTGCAATCATCAATAGCAATAATGTAGCCGACGCCCATATTACACCGGAAATCTGTTTAGGCACCGTCGTTTCGTCTTTCTGCTTCTCCTGTTCCTGCCTATCGTTTTCCTGACTCCAGGAAGACGATGAGCTATCGGATTGCAAAGAAAAACTGTCTGCGGATATAACATTAGTTTCTTGCTCGATCTTATTGTTTTCTTCAGTATCGCCTTCAGCTAAAAGCGGATGCTTCCCTGTTTTAGAATCTATTGGCTTGCTAGTATCATAGAACCGCCAGTTTATCCTCCGATTAGTTGTAGAGTGAAAGAAGTTCGAAATATCCTGTATAGCAGTGAATCCCAAATCAATACTCTGTTTAGTACTATCCTCTCTTTGAACGAAAGTCTCTTTCATGACGGTAGATTTATGACTCCCACAGGAATAAAGCGACATCACAATTCCCATCACAAGCAAGGCAATAAAACCTATTATTGAGAGTCTAATCATTTCTTTAAGATTACTCATGAACATTTTCTTTTTATTAGTGTTACTATAAGGTTCATATAAACTCTTTTGAACGGCCTTCCGCTGTGATAGTACATTGCCGTTTTTTATAGCTCAAAGATGAAATCATTGATTCGATTTAACCACCCTCTTTTGAACTTGTTGTTAACCGGGCGCTTTCGACATATATCCTCAATGAAATCAAACCGAGCTATCTTGATAAGGTCAAACAATTCACGAGGATTACGTGAATTAACGGCAGCAATCGTTTTAGGGCCAACAATCCCATCCACAGTAACCCCAAGAAGCCTTTGCGGAATCTTGATTCCGTGAGCACCGGAAGCCCATACCCAGTCGACAAGGATATTCGCTAAAGGTTGATTCTGTATCAAATCAGCCTTCCACCTATCCCAGTAATGCGGCTTGAGTACCCGGTTAATGACATCCTCTCGAGTAAGCAAATGCAGGTCATCTACATCTATGTCACCGTCACCGTCCTTGTCGTAGCCACATGACTTCCATGTGCCGATGGTTACCCCCATATTCGTATCTCCGCCCAAGTCATCGGGATCATTTACGAAACCTCCCTCCCACTTTAGGATAAGAGGTGCCAGTTTTTCAACATTTGCCATATTATCTTTCGTTTAAATTGTGATAAAATTCTAATCTAATATTAGCATAAACTGATTCAATGTTTGTATAGGCACGCCCATTGTTAGGACCTTCTACATTGTATATTTCAGCCTCTACCACCTTTGCCACCTGATCAATCCATTTCCTATCTGTATAATCAGACAATTTATTGCCATGATAGGTAAAGCAATCAAGTTTACTATTACGATCTTCGTGTATGTTCGTTAGCAAAGTCCGTATCTTCTTAATGGTATTCTCCTTATCTACTATATGATTCTCTTCTCTTATCTTCTTTATAATACGACACACCTTTTCTACCGAAAGATCAAAAAGAAGATTAGATAGAGTTTTAACTCTTAACTGTGTTTCCGGTTGTAATCCTTCGGCTATACGTGTCATTATGTGGTTATTTTCAATCATTTGCCTTTTTAATTCCTGCCAATTTGCTCCCTGGGCTGATAATATACCGTTAATAATACTCATAAACCACCGAAAGCAAGCAATCCACATTAAAGCGGATAATACAAGAAAAAAGCCTGCCGTGATAGCCATCATTCCAAACTCACTAATACCCCTTCCCGTCTGAAGAGCCGCATTTACAACTTCCGTATCCATTACTTTTAATTTTATAAAATTAATCTTATCTTTGCAATAGGATAGTTAGGACACTATCTCGCTCACAATCTCGTCCGGCTCGTGAGAGTCAGACGGGATTTTTTACGGAAGGGCACAAAAAAGCCCATCAACAACACCTAGTACGGGCTGTTAATGGGCATAATCTACGCTCCAAAGATAAGAATTATTTTTTATATTTCAACCTTTTCCTTCATTCTTTTCAATTGATTATCCAAAGTCTTAGCATTACATTTCAACTTTCTGCATATAGACGCTTTACTACATCCTTGGCTTAACATAGAACGAATCAATTTTTCTTTATCATCAAGCTTATATCTTACATTCTTTCCACCTTTCTTCCTTCCAAGGCGCTGTCCAGCCGCTTTTCTACGTGCCAATGCTTCTTTTGTCCTCATAGATATAAGATTACGTTCAACTTCGGCCATCAATCCAAACGCAAATGCAAGCATCTGAGAAGAAATACTATTGTCCAGTTCGTATCTCTCTTTCACAGTATATAGGTTATATTTCTTTTGAACACACTGGTTTAGTACGGTAAGGACCTCTAGCAGGCTTCTTCCAAGACGGCTTACCTCTGTCAATATAAGAATATCTCCACTTTTCATCTTTTTGAGAAGAGAACCAAGTTTACGATTTTTAGTAGAAACCGTTCCCGAAATCACTTCCGAAACCCAAGTGTTAACCTTTAAACCTTTTTCTTTGGCAAATCTATCGATTTCAAATCTTTGATTTTCTACGTCCTGTTTAGACGTGCTAACTCTGATGTATGCGTAAACCATTTTTGCGTGTAAAGATACCTATGTTTTTTGTTATCCTTTTATCGTCCCTTAAAAGTACAAAGATATGGAAAAAATACTAATGAATGACTTAGATAAAGTAAATGATATTGCTTATCTTTGCGGAGTGGATGCGAGCGGCAATCCTGTATTGATCAGTAAGGCTAGTTTAGGAAGCGTTGTAGCGCCTTCAGTCACCGCTACCAAAGGCGAAGTTTGGATTGTTTATTTAGACAGTAATAAAAATAAGATTCTTGTACCTTGGGAACAGTGGACTACATCAAGAACCGACGCTGTAGGTGTGGCAATCATGTCAGGAGGCAGGCGCTTACTGATTGCACCTCACGAATCTTCACTTTATTGGAGTTCCGTTGCCGGTTCCGGCGGAGCGGTAACAACAACGGTGAAGACAACAGCAGACGTTGATTATGCGGGCCAAAGCAATACTAGCAAGATTGTTGCTTCAGCTGCATTCGCTGGAGATGGAGAAGGGTATGCACCGGGATATTGCGCAGCGTATAGCAATGGAGGCGTGACTGCCGGTTCGTGGTGGTTACCATCATTAGGAGAGTTAGGGATGATCTACGAAAAGTATGACGCCATAAATGCTGCATTGAAAAAAATCAGCGGAGCTACGCAGTTGTCAAGAGTTACCTACTGGAGCTCTACCGAGGGCTCGGCTACGGGCGCGTGGACTCTGGGTTTCAGTAACGGCATTCGCTGGAACGGTACTAAGGCGACGCACAAGGCTCGGGTTAGGCCGGTTACAGCATTCTAACTCTTTAACCCTTTAACTCTTTATCTCTTAAGGTTTAAAGGGTAATTAAAAAGATTGTAAAATATAAAAGGACAACATGTTAGCATCGGAGTTAAAGGTTTATCGTGACACATATCAACTGGTTAACACAATCGTGGATTATCAATCGAAATTTCCACGGCTTTACAAATATACCATTGGACAGAAAATGGTAAACGTGGCTCTTGAACTCTTTGAGTACATACAACTTGCAAACATGTTTAAGGATAACCGTTCAAGGCACTTGAACGGTTTCGTTGTAAAATTTGAGCTCTTAAAGGTGCTCATCCGCCTTTCAGCGGAAAGAAAGTTAATCACTCTTGGTCAACAAGCGAACATCGCCGGAATGACGAGCAGCATCGGTAAACAAATCACAGCATGGAAGAGTGCCACACAGGTACAATTACCTGTTGGGCAGCGAGAATCGCATTCATCAAGGATGATGTGAGAGAGCTATTTCTTTTATTGAATGGTCTATGCACTCCCATTGAGTTAAGACTAAGTAAGTCATAGAAACAACCGAGAACTCGGCTACGAACGCGTGGAATCTGAATTTCAGTAACGGCAATCGCTGGAACAATACTAAGGCGACGAACAAGGCTCGGGTTAGGCCGGTTACAGCATTATTTAAAAGAAAAAAAAGAAAAGTGGTAGAATTAGAAGGATTATTTGAAGCTTATTACGACTGTCGTAAAGACAAACGTGACTCTATTAATTCCCTTAGCTTTGAAGTGGGCTATGAAGAAGGTCTTGTCGATCTGTGCAATGAAATCAATAGCCGCACATATAAGCCGTCTCGTTCTATCGCATTTATCGTTGATCATCCCGTCTACCGGGAGGTGTTTGCTGCTGACTTTAGAGATCGAATTATACACCATTATATCGCATTGCGCATAGAACCCTTGCTTGAAGCACAGTTTACAAATCGCACTTTTAATTGCCGTAAAGGAAAAGGAACTTTGTATGGCGTGAAAAGGCTGCATGAGGATATACGGATGTGCAGCGATGGTTATACAAAGGATTGCTATATATTGAAAATGGATATTAAAAGCTTCTTCATGTCCATATCAAAAAAGCTACTAAACAAGCGTATGGATGAGTTTATACGCGAGAACTATAACGGTCCGGATAAAGAAGACTTGCGTTATCTGTCATCCATTACCATTCTGCATAATCCGGAAGAAAACTGCATACGTAAATCTCCGGAGGCAAAATGGCGTTTTCTTCCTCCAGGGAAAAGCCTGTTTTTGCAAGATAAGGACCTTGGTTTAGCTATAGGAAATCTTACATCACAGCTTTACGCTAACTTTTATCTGGACCCATTCGATCATTATCTGGAAGATACGTTAGGTTTTGTATTTCACGGAAGATACGTGGATGATTTCTATATAGTGGATGAAAATAAAGACAAGCTCATTGCTGCTATTTCTCCTATACGAAAATACCTGGAAGCTGAATGTAGGCTTACTTTACATCCAAACAAAGTGTATCTCCAACATTACTCAAAGGGCGTCAAATTTACAGGCGCAGTGGTAAAAAGAGATCGGATATACATTTCCAATAGAACGGTGGCTAATTTCCAGAACTTAACGTACAGACTGAACCATACGGAAATAAATGATTTTGAGAAGGTGAGAAAATGTACGGATGGCATGAATTCGTATCTGGGACTGATGAAACACACTTTGAGCTATGCCATTCGCAGAAAGAATCTAAGTAATATAGACAAGAAATATTTTAAGTATTTCTATATTTCCGGCCATTTTGAGAAAATCACAATAAAAAGAAAATATACAGATAAGACCAACGCTATAAACCGGATTAAGAAAGGAGGATTAAATGGATACGACTAAGAGCGAGATATACCTTGAAGATATCGACATGAAAGTGATTAACTTGTTAAAAGAACACTCTAAGATGTTGTTTATTGAACCACAGGGTAATAGGTACAAGATAAAGATAGAATGGAATGAGCAGGCGGAGTAATTTGCCTGCTCATTTGCTCTCATTCCTACCATTAGACCGCTGTTACATCAATGTATGTTGCTGCGTCAACTTCGTCTTGATTGGCAACAGCAAAAGAAATACCATCTGAGGAAGGCTGAAAGGTATTTAGAATTTTAGCATACACGCCAACGGTATATTGTATTCGTTCCAATATAACTTTAAAAGCTCCAGTATCTTCGTCGGCCCATAACTTAAATTTAGGGACATTAGAGGAAGCAGACCCACCTATACGGTTTAAGACTATTGAAGGTTTTTTCGTACTCCCAGAGGCTCTATTAATGGACATTAGATAATGACTCATGACACCGCCACCAGATTCCGCTACGGATATTAAGAGACTTGTGGATTTAGGATTTGTAGAAACTTCAGGTTCGAATATTACCAATGAGAAGGAAGTACTCATTCTTCTTTCCATCCTAACCTCATTGGCCGGTTTAAGGCCGTTTTTCTCAGTTGTAGCCGCCGGGATATTGGTTATCAGTTCGTTTACTACACTTTCGTCATTTAGATATATTTTCTCCATAATCTGTCATTTTTAAGGGACGATTGTTTTACTACAGATTCATCCCGGTTAAACATTTTGTTTTATTCTCTTTCTGTTAATTTTATTCCTTACGTTGCCGGATAAGTATTCCCTAGAACATCATTTTTATAAAACCTTAATCCTGTTCGTGGATTCAGATTAAAAAAATAATTGTCACCGCTCATATCTGTTGATGATGTAATTTCAGCGCTTGATATATTCATTTCTGAATTTAGCACATCATTGTGATAGGTCCTCAGCCTGATTTTAGGGTAGTAATTCTTACCTCCCATCCAATCTTCTTCAACAAAACTGATACGTCCGACTTCGTTGTTGTCTTGATTATACATAGTTATCTTATTTCCCTCAGGGTCTATCTCTATTCGTGTCCCTCCCGCTGAGGTTAAGAATTTACCTATAATCTCGACATTGCCTTCTTCATCGATCTTAAAAGAACCATTCGGAGATTGTATATTCTTAAAAATACCTCCATTCACCTTGACGGTATTACCTTCAAACAAACCCGTAGCAAAATCCAGAAGAAGATTAGGAGTGAAGGTTCCCGCATTAAACTCCTCATAATTCGATGTCGGATTGCCGTCAGCATCAACCCCCTGCTGTGAAAACATATAGTCTCCTAAAAAAACAGCACTCGCTAATTTAGCAAAGTTGGCCATCAAGATTTCCACAAAAATAGCCTTATAATCTTCAACAAGCACCCAAGTAGCGTTCGATCCATTTACGGCAACATCCTTCTGCGGAGAATTGATATTTGAGGGCATAGCCTGTCCTACCCATGACGTATTTTTATTCATTATATAATACTTTCCATCCAACACGTAAGGAGTTACGGTATCTGTGCATATATAGGTAGTCCATAAATTATACTCTCCGGCCGGATATGGGATACGCCCACTCTTTCCTGGATCACCCTTCTGGACATACTTTACACTTCTTGTTACAGTTGCTATCGGCATACTATTATGTTTTTAAATTTATGACACAGTTTCAATATACACACCTACGTCCGTACCAGCCTGTTCACACATCGCATAGGTCACAGTAAAGTTTGCCTGGTTAGTAGCCTGCCCTAGAACAAGCCCTACACTATCAATGGCGGTAAAGTTAAAGTTCATCTCCATCGCTTTAGTTGTCGAACCCCTCTTTACAACCATAGGAGCATACACCACCGTATCACTCTCTTCTGTAATCGTTTCGTCCGCCGGGGTTGGATTTGGAATAATTTCATAAGGGTCTGAAGCATCCATGACGCCTTGTATATCCGTACCTATCTCTGTTCCTCCCTGAGATACTACGCATTTAAAGTTGGAATAACTGTCAACCATGTCACCGGTAACGGTAAGTGTCTGCGCTGTCTGTCCGGATATAAGACTCCAAGCGGTGCCCACCAACTTATACCATTTATAAGTAAGGCTTGATGTGACCGCTACGCCCGCCTGATAAGTCATTGCTTTGAGTATACAGCTACCGCCTTTTTCGGTGATGGTATAATATTTGTTATCCCCAGCAGCAATAGTCACAAAGTAAGGAGAACCGGTAGCCCGACGAATAGGAATGTTGTACACAGCCTCTACTTTGTCGGTAACATTACCATATACGACTGTTGCTTCCGCCTTAATGCTACAAGGGGCTGCACCGGCCGCCACAACCAGATTTTTCAAGATTTTCAATCCCCAATAATCCTGTGTTCCTGCAACGTATGGAAGCTTGCGAAAATGCCCCGTCTCACCGTTAAACACATTCGTGGAAACGTTATTGGTAAATGTCAGTTTCACGTCATTAAAATACCAGTCACAAGCAATGGGTACCGAAACACCCTCCGCCACACGGGATGAAGTCGCAATAAATACCAGCTGCGGTTGTGTCTGGGAAAAATCAGGCGATATCGCACCGATTGCGCCCACGGACCCTTCAAATTCCTGGTAAAGGTCTCCGCTTGGAGACTGGATAATAGTCGTGTAAGTTCCCGCCTTGGGCGAAAATCTTACAGTGGCTTGCTTGGTTGCTACACTCATACTTCACCCTCCTTATTTATTTCCGAATTTTCCTCTTCAGCCGGAAGTTTCTCCGAAGAAGATAGAAATCTTTCAGGCGTAGTAACCTTTACCGGATGGTCAGTACCATCCACTTCTTCTTTTGCAGCGTTGGGGGTCAACACGGCTCCGCCACAATAAGCCGCGCGGGAAAAAATATCATCGCCGGGAAAACGCAGTACGTCAGCCTGCCACAATAGATAATTTCCGTCTGCCGTCTTATTACGGATACTTGTCAATCCCATTGACGCAGCCACCTTCTCTGTTACTTTGATGTAATTAGCCATATTCTTAAGATTAAATTGTTATTTTGCTATTATCACTTTATCAGCGCTCGCCAATATTGCCTTCCCTTCGCTGGTTGCCAATATTTTATAATTGCCCCTGTCTGTCATATCCACACCTAATAATCCGCTTGTAACGTTGCTGGCAGAAAGAGAGGGGGATTCGCCGGTTCCGATAACTGTACTATCCTTGTACCAGGTTGCCTTCAGTTCCTGCATAGCATTGTTTATAACACCCTTTGCCCCCGTTACCACCACTTTGGGATTTACGGACGCCGTGCCCGGAGCAATACGGTTCGGTATGTTGGTTATATCGTAATCATAATCCGGGAGGCGCCGTACAATAGTAGTAGTAGCTGTGGGGTCCGCATCTGTCGGCGATGCAGCCGGAGAGCCATCAGGGGAAAATGTCGCCTTGCAGATGTAAGTCTCCTTTTCTCCGATTGCCTCTCGATCAATGACAAGCACGTTATCATTCACGCTTACCACGTCGAGATCGAACTCGTCAGAACCGGCAAGGGTCAGGTTGCCATTTTCACGGCGTTTGTACCAGAAGAGTTTTCTTTTTGCAGATACACCGGTAAAATCAGTTTCACCCGCCATCAGAGTAGCTACTATGGTTTGCTGTACAGGGTCCTCCCAAGGGTTGTATAAATGTGTCGATTCACTATCAAGCGTCAATAACGGATTAGCGTCGGTAGCATTGATACATTTTATTAATTTAGATTGCCGGTAAACAATGATCTGATTTGTACGCGTATCCAGGTATTCCGCATAAAAATCCAACGTTATGGGATGCAGGAGTGCGGCGTTCTTTTTAACCTTGATCTGGCCTTTATTGACGCCTTCCTGAGTAATCTCATAACTGGCATTAGTCGTTTCAATCAGAGTCCTGTTGCCATCTATGATTTCATACCATTTAAGATTGGTAAGAGAGGAATTTATATTAAACCCCTTAATAATACCATCCTTGTCAACAACATCACATTGAGGCAGCAACACCAGCGGAGTCAGGGTATAGTCTGCCTCAAAAATTCCGGTCACCGCATCATATGTTTGTAATGATGATACGGAACCAACCTCATTAATCGCCATATGTACGCTAAGAGGTTTGTAGTTTACTTCTATTTTCTTTGTCTTCATATCACAACTTCTATTTCATCAGGGTATACATTCTTACCATCACGCAGCAGAACGGTAGCCTTAAATTTACAGGAACCGACCTGTACAAAGTTCGCTCCAAGATCGTCACGCCTAAGCACCAGCACTTTTCCCGTATCGGCATGCTTCACTGCCCAAGCGTTATCTTCCGTGACATTGCCACTATCCCGCGTCCACTCCACATCAGCATCAAGTATATATTCCGTAACATCCCGGTTATATAGCATTCCGGTTATAGTGAGTGTGTCCAGATCATCAACAAGATTGCCGTTCTCATCCATCTTATCCAAGTCTATCCTCCAATCATTGGCAGAAGATATGTCAATAGAGAAGTTTGGATTTCCCTCTTTCATGGCCCATCCTGTCGAACCGAAGCGAGGCTCATCAAGCGTGCCGTTAATCAGACATTGCCAGCGACACCCGTAATGCCACACGGTATCCGCAGATGTAGAAGACACAGAATAGGGATTATCAGAAGCTGCAACCTCGGCACTCCAGTCTCCGCGATCCACAAGGGAAAGAACAGGAATTCCCGGATATTGAATCTGTAGGCGCTCCTGAAAGGCTATACCCCTGCAATAGACATAGCTATGCCGGTAATTTATAGGCAGATTATCAAACAATGACAACTGTTTCAGTCTGCCGATGATAATGGCATAGTTATTTTCTTCCAATATTGGCTTTGTCACGCCATCAAGCATGCAAATACATTTTTCGCGGGTGGAAAGATACCAGTATGCCTGACGATCTTCATTGACCGGATTACCGCGACGCGTTATTATCATCAATGGTTCCGGCGGGTAATTCTTTCCACCCGGAACCTCGCTGTCCGGATACAAAACGGCAGTAATCGCATTGGCGGAAGTATCCACATGCAGGACGCGAAGCCAGGATGTGTAATATACTCCGGAACCTGAAGCAAGATCGTTGACTATGCCATAAATAATATCATTTTCAGCCAAGGCTGTAAAATCGTTATCCCAACGCTTACGGAGCGGCAAACGGTAGGTACCATCTTCCAATAGTTCGACACTCTCAATCGTGCCAGATTCGGAAAACGAATAATCACTTTCTATGGCAGAAAGACGATTAAAGATAAGTTCTAAAACGGTCAGCGATGACCGCAACTCCATGCGGTCTGCTTGTATCCTCCCATTTGTATCCGCGATTATGCCCTTGCCCGCGATAAGTGAGTCTATAGCTTCGCCAACCTCTATGCCTCCTAATAACCTTAGCAAATAATTAGTGGAATCTGATTTGTCCTTACGAAGAAACATTGACAAGGATTTTAACGCCGAAAAAACATTTCTATTCGAAGCAGGAGTACTGTCATTCGTTCCAATAACATACACCCCACCACCACCGCCAGTATAAGTTTGCCCCTTATACGTCAACGAATCAACTTTGTCTTCAATCTCTCCTATACGTGAATAAGCCGCAGTTTCTCCTACCGTATATACAGGAGACTCCCAAGGGATATCCAGATTGTATTCAAAACCAATAATACGTGATTGACGGCTACCTGTTTCAAAAAATGCGGCATTAATCAGATTTACCCTGTCTCCTACTTCAAAAAGTTCAAATGTGCCGTCCTCATTTAACATGTAATCATGCATCATCTTGTTAGAGTAGGTGGAGGGATCAATCTTAACCTTATCCATGTAAGCTTCCGCCTTTTCTTTGAGTTCTTGTTCGGCATCAGGAACCATCTGAACAGAAACGAATGAAGTGTCAAATCCGGATAATATGTAGGTATCTCCATCGCTGGGTATAAAAGAATCCCCAGGGAGCGGCCTACCATAATCTTCATTTCTTGCAATTTCCCAAACTTGTGCGTCAGTATTCCAACCGTCATCTTTATTTTTCTCTGGTAATCCATCAGGATTGAAGATAACGCCAAATACCATTCCATTAAGCTTGCCAGACTGGAAGGTTATTTGCAAATCTTCTCCGTCTATTTTGTAACTGCTAGAAAAAGTAATACCCGAATCTTTAAAACGATACGCATTCCATTTTTCCAGAGTGGTACTCCCGTCTTCATTCTCAACAGGATCAGTATACTCTTTAGTAGTAATGTCCGACATAGTGCCTATCCGACGCGGATAAACATCCTCAAAGACAACAACGTCTTCTATCGCTTCCTCTGTATCCATATCAGGGTAAGCATCAATATAAGGCGTACCTACCGGCAACATCAACCTCCGCTGGACTACTCCATTGGCAACTATAGATTCATCTACAGGTCGATAATTGGCAGGAATATTTCTTGTTGATCCAAATGCATAGATACGAGTAGCAAAAACCGTCTGAGAATCCGACCGCGTCATTTCTGCCACATTTTTACCGAGTTCAAAATCAACAGGATCACCAAACTCGCAACGACCAAAACGTATCTGATTATTCTCTACCCACCATTCACAATCCCAGGTATCAGCCATTTGAGACAAAGCATCTAACATATTGATGTTTTCGTAAGACATCAAAAGCGCTTTATTTTCAACACTACTGTCAATTGTGAATTCATAAGTCGTTCCTCCATAAGTATATCCTAAAGATTCCAGATTCTTGAGGAATATACTCATCTGGACATCTAATGAATCGGTAAGATTCCAAGAGGCTTCTTGACCGGGTGTTTCAGGGGTAAATTTGAATATTTTGTTTTTCCACTTCCAATAATAAGCATCAAGACGAAGCTCGTAATCATACCCTCCATTTTCAGCGTTGTAAATAGGCTTATACAGATCGCAAAGTTCGAACTTTCCAAAACGTGAATCTTCCACATAATCCCCGAGCTTAAATTGAATAGGTTCCGGTATGTTAAAGTTCAACGAAATGTAGTCCTCTTTCATTAAGGTAAATTTTCTCTTGCTCCCCTTATTTACAATAGTGGAGAAACGAGTATGACCGGATATATCTTTAATGTCTACTATCATACCCTCAAAGGTCGGAGATAAAAAAAAGAAGCCCTAATTTTTAGGACTTCTATAAGAAACAATTGGCAAAAGGTTTGTTTTTAACTACGATTTGCGGGATTAGGCTCCAGAAATTTGATTGATAATTTGCTAAATGTACGCGCCGTGTTTTGGGCATACGATATGCTCTTGCCTAGATAAACCAAGTTATAAACATCAGTGCTATCAGCCGGGACCTTAATTGTCATCGCGCCTTTGTATAACTCATCATAAAAGGCTTTCTTTTTTTTCCGGTAATCTTCTTGAGATTTTCCCGTTAAAGTGAAAGACAAAGTAATTTCCCGAGAATCAAGCTTTGCATTGCCAGTAAATACTCGCTTACCGTTTTCCAGACGACTTTCATTTTCTATGTATTCTTTCATAGAAGCAGGAGCGCATAATACGTCTAAAAACCCGATATCCATTCTGATACCCCATGACGCATACGCATCTTTGCCATTAATCAATAAATCTACCATATTTACGTTTTTATAATTTATTATCCATAGTCTTCTTCACATCAGACAGGCCGTTAACCATCTTCTTAAACCCTGTAGATGCAGTTTCTGACATGATTTCTCTTTCCATATTGGCATTAGCCTGCAATGTCCTCACCTCGTCCACTATCCCCTTCAACGTAGAAACATCATAGGCAATGGATTCAATCTGTTTTGTAGGAAAGACTACGCTAAACTGTGGCTGTACACTATTCACCGCTACATTTCTTGCTTCCCCGGCAATGTCAGGAACCTTGTAAGTTGCACTTATGGAAGCATGTATCTTTGCCAGCCAGTCATTGGTAATGATTGATTGATTCTTAATCTCTTCTCCGGCTACCTGCAAAGCGGTAAACCGACCATTCAACTCCTCCGCTGTATCTTGAGACATGGTTTGAAATCCCCGGGAAGAAGAATCTTGTGAAGTTGCAGAAGAATCCCAACCGAAAGCCTGGCTCATATTGTCTCTAGCTTGGACCATCGCATCTACAAGCTTCTTGTATTCGTCTTGGATATCCCGGGCTTCATCTTCTGTAATAGTCATGCCTCCCAATGAATCTTCTTTTCCGGCAGCAACCCACTTATCATACAACTCATTAATATCTTCCTGGAAGTTTTTCGCAACCATAGCCGCAAGAATGGACTTTCTCAAATATTCTCCAAAATTTTCTGCCATATCCTCAGCAGACATATCCATGTCAGAAAGCATGTCAATGAATTCATTGTAAAAGCTATCAAATGAAACACCTGTAATAGCCTCATTCAATGCATCTCTGAGTTTTTCCGATTCTTCCCTACAATCAATAATAGCCTGTAAGCTATCAGTTATTTCCTCTGGTATCTTGGACCACGCTTCCGGGAATTGAGTCTGCACTAAATAAAGCTCCTCTCCCGTTAAGTTATATAAGTCCTGAACCTGAGTAATATTTTTCCCCAATGCCTTAGATAAATCCTCAAAACGTCCCTTTCCCGCTTCAACACCACTTTTTCCGGCTGATTTACGCCCACTAAGACGCTCATTTGCACGATAAGCATAAGTATGAGAGGATATACCACCTCCGGCCTTACCTCCCGCTTCAGCTAACTTACGATAATTTTCAATCTGCCTCTCTAATAAATCGTTAGCTTCTTTGTAAGATTCCAAGGAAGAAAATCCACCGCCAAATACAATCTTCTCTTTGCTTTTCTCAATTATGTCTCCATAGATTTCATTGATTGATCCCAATTCCTCTTTTAGGCTTTCGTAATACTCCGTAGCACTACTTCCGGCAAATAAAGACGCTATTTTGGTTGCTATCTGTAAAGCTGCACCAATAATGGCAAGAATGACAGAAGCGTTTTCAACCATCTTTATAGCTTTCTCAGCCGCAGTAGCAGTAGCCAACATAGACCAAGACGAACTATCTGAGACTTGCACTATACCGTCAATCATTTGCAGCGTTGATGTTGTGATACCACCTGCCGCTGAAAGAATCTCTCCCGCAGTTCCTCCTACTGTTTTTCCTATTTTGTCAAATTCTCTTTCGACCTTAGAGAGAGTATTGTACAAATCTTGCCATTCCTTCTTACTACGCTTATCAGGAGAAGTACCAGTTTCTTTCTTATTTATAGCTTCTTCTAATGAAGCAACCTTTGCTCTTTGAACCGCCAATTGGGGATTATTGGGGTTGAGAAACTCCATGCGTTCCAATTCCTTCTCTGCATTGACCAATAAATTTCTCAACTGTTCCAATGCCATATCAGCAATCCCGTCAGCCCAAGACTGAAACGTATCTTCACGCATGGCAAACTCGCTATCTATCGCCTTGTAGGTCTCTTCCCGTTGATATTCCAGTTCTGCCTTTTGCGCTTCAGTTCCACCGGATTCTTCTAACTTTTTAAGATCAGCATCGAACTTCTTCTTTGCATCCAAACGTTTAGTAGTATAGTCCTGATACTTGGCAAGAACTTCTTTGTAATATTCAGCTAAATCATTCCCCTGTCTTTCAATGGTAGCCTTGGTTATTTTCTCAAAGATGGAAGTATCAACAGTTACGGTAGAGGCATCAAAGGTTTTCTTCTTATATTTTTTGTCCTCTTTAGCTTTTAATTCTTCCTGTGCGTCAAATATTTCTTTTTCTTCTTGTATTCTAGCGCGAATATACTCCTGCTTCTGACGTTGGATTTCTTGTATCTCCCTCTCGTGGTCCAATCTCATTTGAGCTTGTACCTTTTCAGAACCCTCAGCCATTGCGTCAATTCTCGCTTGGGCGGCTTGGTATTCTAAATCCTCTTCTTGACGTTTGCGTTCAATAGCCTGCTTCTGCCTTAGTTGGGAAATCTTATCTTCTTGACTGGAAATAGCATTCAATTTTGATGTAGGATCAACCGTCTTATCACTATATACCTCCAATTGCTTATTTGCCTCTGCTATGTCACTTATGGCTTTCTGATAAACCTTAACGGTAGATTCATCAATTCCAAGGGAAAATAGGTCTTTATTGTCCTTGGTTGCAGCATCCAATGTATTTTTTATATCAGAACGAATCTCTTTCAATACTTTGTCTGCATTAGTCTTCTGCTGTTGCCAATAGTCAAAGGTTCCTTCTTTGGGCTGGGGGAATAAATTAAAAGCATCTATATGATTTGATATTGTTTCTATATCTTTATCGTATTGCTTTACGTTTACGCGAAAATCAAGCCATAATTGCTTTTGCTCTTCCACAAATGCGATTTGATCTCTAATAGCCTTATTACTAGTTACATCATAGTTTTCTCCTTGGCTCTTTCGTAGATTATCAATAGATTTTTCTAATGTTTCCTGAGCTTTTAAATACGTCACATATTGATTTCTGGCTTTTGTCAGCTCTTGATCTTTTTTAATAGAAAGCTCCGCTACTTTATCTGCATAACTTCTTGCAACAGCACTAGCATATATTTCCTTACTTAAAGATTTATATGCCAATTCCAGTTTATCCAAATTAATCTTTTCCCCATTTAACACATTTGCATACTGGGGATATCTTTTTAGCCATTCATTAGAAACAGCAAGTCGTTCCCGGTCGGATATCGTAGTATTCTTTAATTTATTATACAAAAGGTCTAGTTGAATCTGCTCCTTTTTAATATTTTCAATAGCCCGATTTCTCGCTAATGCCATTTCTTGTTCTGCCGACAATAAGTCCAAAACAGCCTTTTTCCCAGAAACAAGATTTCCAACCCAATTAAAAATTTCTTTTCCATAAGCCGTAAGCAAAGTGATACCTACAACTAATGCTGTTTGCCAGCTAAATAAAGAAGACGCAACTTGTTTCCATACAGGAGCAATCTTTTTCGCTTCCGTGTTTCCCTTTCTTAATTCTTCCAGATATGCGGAATATTCTTTTCTTGCTTTCTGAATCTCATCAACAAAAATCGGGAGGTTATTACTTATAGCCAAAAAGAACATATTTATTCCCATTGTTAGAGAAGGAAGCTCTCTTGCTATCTGCTGAATAGACATTCCAAGTCCATTAAAGGCAGAAGAATAATTACCTACATTTCTTTGAAAACGTCCTGACGCTTGTTCAGCCGCACTTAATTCATTCTGTATAACTTTAATCTGGGCAAGAAGTGCTTTTCCAGCACCACCTTCACGCCTAACGCGTCCCATATTATCATAAGTAATAATTAGTTGGGTTAACTGTTTGCGTAAATTAGTTATACTACCTTCCTCTGATTCACTTTGTATAATTTGATCCTTCTGAGCCTTTATATTCTTCCGAATAGACTCCTCTTCCTTTTTTCGCACAGCAATCTGCTGTTGAACTTGTAGAAGGATTCCATATCCCTTTTCCCCTGTTTTTTCTTCTGCTGTAAGCGCCTCAAACTGTTTTCTTAATTGCTGTACCTTTGCATCAGAATCTTGTACTGCTTTTATATTAGCAACAAGCCACTGATTGACAGATTGCAACGCTTTGGTTTCTTCATGCACTTTTACAACAGCAGCATTAGAGCTATTCAGATCATCGTATGCTTTTTTAAGTTGCGTGTATTTATTCCTATATTCCTCCATTTTTACCATTGCCTTGGCAATCTGATCCTCCAGCTTCTTTACTGCCGCACCACTGTTAGGAACTCCAGCAACTTCTAAAAGAGATTTCTTCAATTCATTAATCCCATTCTTAAGCTTTAGGATATCACTTATTGTTTCTTTTAAATCCGCTTCAAATTTTAATCCTGCCATATTTTTTTGACATTTAATTTGTTCCTGATTATTATATCTGCCGTATCTACAACATCATATCCTTTGGCTGAAACAAAACTTGCATATTCCATGCCATCCGCAATAATGATGACATTCTTACGACGTCTACCTTTACGTATCAGAGCTTCCGTCTTTGCTTTAGCCTCTTGATGATTTTCATCTGCCGGAATATACATGTCTATAATCTCTCCATTACGTATAACCGCACTTCCTGGAGCATTTCTTAAATTCCAAGTATGATTTTGATACGTTTTATTAGCACTTAGATTACGTGTCTTTTGTGTATCAACCGCCTCATGAGATATCTCTATTATTGTTTTATTGACTTCATTTTCCACGTCATCAATAAAATCATCTAATCCAGATATGTCCGTTTTCACTTTCATAAGTCCATTTTTCTCGTAAAGTTATTCTCACCTTCATAATTTACCCAATTTAGGGAAGGAGAATAACGAACAAGTGGAAGATTGTTTGTTTTTAGACAAAAAAAGCCCCGGACCTAAGCCCAGGGCTATACTCTCGATTCAATAACAAAAGCGACTTCAAAATTGAACAGAAAGTAGATCTTTACATATTCTCATTAATCCATCATTAATACCAAGCTTTTTAGCTAAGCTGTTGCAAAGATAAAAATGTTTTTTTGGGAAAAAAGCCCGAAAAGACATCGGGCTTTCTCAAGATACCTTCCTTAATAGGAAGGATTCAGTACAGATTGCTGTCAAACAAAAAGCTTTGAATTATTCAAAACTGAACTGCACATAATTCTTTGGCTAAAATATGAATTTCTTGTTCTATTTTCTTTTTTTGATCTTTAGATGCTAATGTAATTCCTTGCTTATAACGTCTCATTAGTGAAGGATTAATACCTATCCTTTTAGCAAGTTCACTAATATTAAAGAAATTATAAGTTTTAAAGAAACCAGAAATGTCATATTGATAATCAAATGAGATATTACCATTGTTCAATACGTTAATGATATTTTCATTCTCGCTTTCATCAATAAACATTTCTAAATTTTCCTGTAAGTTCTCTTTGGCTTCCGTCTCGGTCAAGCCATATCCATACAAAGAGATGTCTTCTAAGTCAGGACAATATATCCCATATCCACCATCAGAAGCCTTTTCAATAATAGCCTTAATAACCTTTGTAGTCATAATAATCCTTTTTATTTTTAGTTTAAATCATGTTAAAAACGAGAAATATTTGACTGTACAAAAGTAACATATCTGTTACTTATATCCAAGTTTTAAGTAACATATCTGTTACTTTGTTGATTATTTAACAATTTAAGTATAAAAAAGCCCCAAACCTAAGTTCAGGGCTGTTCTAATAATCATGTGAAGGATATTATCACCACCTTCCCGCCAGCCGTGTTACTGGCGGGGCGTCAACGCGATACGCTGGTTGAAAGCCTCGCGCATCCCTTGATTGTCATTTATGTGGTGCTAGATGCCGGTTCAAATTCCATAGGTTGAATGAGCCTGAATTCGCGTTCCCGTTGCATCGAATGATGCCCATATTGGCTACCCGCTTTTCAAATACATATCCGTATGATTCTTCAAACAGATCGACAAGTGCTTTAATCTTCCTGGATTGCTGCACGTTCATTCTCGCAACTCGTTCGTTTCTCTCTGCGGCTCTTTCATTCCTTTCTGCTATTGCTTCTCCAGCTTCAAGTACATTGTTTATACGCTGGAATATTGTTGATGTATTCATAATGTAAGTATTAGTTTGGGTTAATAAAAAAATCGCTCTCCTGCCTTTCTAAACACTTTATACCCTATGTATAGACTACTTAATATTAATACGATCTCTATCATGCCGGTTAATTTTGATTGTCAAATAAATAATGCAGAAAAGCCCTTCCTCTTTCAGTCCATACGGTAATTGTATTGGTTCCCTGCGAACCATCTGAACGTGGAAAAGTAACTGTACGAGGTTTGGTATAACCTTTCTCACTGTACTTTGCCGTCAACATCCATTGCCCGGACTGCTTAAACATGATACCTTTCGATTTAAGTGCCTTATGAAGCTGTTCCGCTTCTCTCATGCCTAATTCTTTAGCTACCTGTGTACTCGTGTAAGTTTGAGCTGATTGCAATACTTCATCCACGTATTTCACTTTAGGGGCGGCTAGTTTCAACTGTTCGCTTTGTAAGTGGTTCTGTTGCTCTAGGCGTTCTTTCTCGGCTCTGGATTCTTCTAGGCGTCTGTGAAGTACTTGCATGGCATGGGCTATTACTTCGTCGTCGTTTGATACGGTGGTGACACCAGTGGTGAGAAGTTCTTCTATTCTCATGTCTACCCAGACTGCTAAGTCTGAGTTTAGTTTCTGTGCGACACGAATAGCGACGAGGCGATGCGCCCAAGTACCACCTCCTAAGTGCGGTGCACCTTTCCTAACTATCAGTAAATCAGCAAAACTATAATTTTTTAGTTTTGAGAGAGAATTACAATAGTCGTTGATTTCCTGAGAGTTAACGATAGTCGTTAGATTCTTCTCTGGATATGACTTTGCCATAGCCGTAAGATTTACTAATACGTCTTTCCCTTTTTCAAAAGGAATTTGATTACCTTTGTAGTCGAAATTGATAATTGAATTTTGCATATCGTTATTGATTTTATTGTGGGCAGGCGTTGGTAGCACCTGCTCACATTGTTTATACTAAGCTATCTTTATAAGATTGCACTTCTTGAAGCAACGCCAGTCGCCTTCCTCTGTATCAAAGTACACTTGGCAATTATCAGCCGTTTTCTTTGTACCTTTAGTTTCGGGTACTCTGCTGTCTAATAAAGTGCCAAAGGCTTGACGTAACGTGCCATCAGTCTTTTTGAAATAGAACTCTACTACTTTAACTTTCAAAGCCACTTTGAGCTTCAAATTAGCCCATGCGCATTTTAATGCTTCACTCATTGAATAACCGTTCTTGCGAACAAAAGACCATGCCATTTGCATAACCTCTTTCATCTGATTTCTTAATGTTGTGCTCATACTCTTAATATTTATGTGTTTATACCAATTATACTACTTGGTTTAATTACACATTGCAAAGTAAAACTAATCGGTTTAATTGCGCAACAGGTAGCATGATAAATAATGTTAATTATAAAACTAAGTAGATTTATTTTTATCAGATAATTGTATTATGTAGTATAAATCACTATTTTTGTCGAATAAAACTATATAGTATTATGGATTTTAGAACAAGGATAAAAGAACTTTGCCAAGAACGAGGCATTACCCAAAAGGAACTAGCTGAAAAAATGGGTATTTCAGATATTAGTCTAAATAAGACTTTACGAGGAGAATATCCACAGTTGCAAACATTAGAAAAAATAGCAAACACTTTGAATGTTCCTATTGCAGAACTATTCGAAAAGCCAAACATCAGTGATATTATTGGCTTCGTAAAGGTCGGCGATACCGTACATGAGGTTAAGTCTGCGGATGATATTAAGAAGTTAGCGGAAAACCTTTAAATCAAAATATAATGACTACAAACGAAATAGATAAACTGAGCCTTGTAAAAGCCCATGCGCTCTTTGACACAGGAAATATCTCCAATATTGAAGTCGGAACAGTAAAAGGATTGTGTGATATTCATAAATACCTGTTCGACGGGCTATATGACTTTGCCGGAAAGGTGCGTACGTTGAATATAGCAAAGGGCAATTTCCGATTTGCTAATTGCTTGTACCTTGATGCAATTCTCCCAGTAATAGAGAAAATGCCGGAAAGTACATTTGAGGAGATTATCGCCAAATATGTCGAAATGAACATTGCTCACCCGTTTATGGAAGGTAATGGGCGATCTACCCGTATATGGCTCGATATGATCCTTAAAAAGCAACTTAAAAAGGTCGTAGACTGGCAAAGAATAGATAAACATCTATATCTTCAGGCAATGGAGAGAAGTCCGATAAACGATCTTGAACTCCGCACCTTGATAAATCAGGCGTTAACCGATCAAACAGAAGATCGAGAAATCATATTTAAAGGAATTGAGCAATCATACTATTACGAGGGTTACGAACCAGAATAGTGTCATTGACTAAAAGATAATAATAGCTCCCGCATTGGGGGCTTTTTTGTTTTTATATCGTGTGTTGTAAAACATAAAAAAATACTTGTAAAAAATACTGTAAAATATTTTGTTATTTAATTTTGTATCACTTAACTTTGCGGCATATTAATTAACTAAAACGCATTTATATGAAAAGGATTTTGTTTATACTGGCAATATTACCAATGTTTCTATTCGTTTCTTGTTCATCAGATGAAGAAGGCGAAGCGAGAGAAAAATATCTATCTGAGATAATAGTAAAAGAGCATAAGTATAGCTTTGGTAGTGCTGACACTTATGGAGAATTGTATGAAAATTATACGTATGATTCAGAGGGAAATCTTATAAAGAAAAAAACAAATCATTATAACTCAACAGTAAACAGTAGAGTTAGTCGTGAATATACTTATAAATATGATGAGAAAAAACGTTTGGTAGAGAAATGCGATTATATGCATTTTGCCTTGCAAAAGAAATACACATATGCATATAATAATATTGATTCTATTTCTGAAATGAAGGTTTATGATGATGATGGTGATTTAGATGAAACATGGACTTATGAATATGATGATTTGAAAAGGTTGTCTAAAGCAACTGTGTCAAGAAAATGGGTAGGAAGAATTTCTGGATACATTCACAATTATAGCTATTCAGAATATAAAGTTACAGATACAACTTATGATTTAGAAGATGGCACGTTATTTGGTATTACAGTTGATGAATATGATTCTCATGGAAATCTAATAAGTAATAAGTGGACTAATGGAGATACAGGAAGAGAAGTGCAGCAAGTTGGAATATCTTATGAATATAATCCTGATGGAAAGATTTCAAAGCAAACATCATGGTCTATGCTACCTGAATATTTGACTTATAAAGATTATTCATATGATAAAGATGGGAAATTGCAAAAGATTCATGTTTCTTATTCTTATAAAACAGAAGAATCAGATTTAATTTATGAATATATTTATATATAACTTTGTTGAAACAAAGCGACAACCATGATTAAATACTCTATAAAATTTAATCATAAAACTTTTCTGTCTAATTATGAATATAGCAAATAAGTGGTAGATATTCATAGCTAATATATAGTCGAATTGGAATAATAAAGCCCGTCTCAGCAATCCTGTACGGGCTTTATTATTGAACTATATATTATATGACAAGTATCTTTGGGCAGGATAAGAACATAAATAATGCCTTGAATAAAAGAAGATTATTAAAGAGAAGTATTAATCACAAATTGTTTCAAATGTTATCAAGGATTACATTAATCTCACTTATTACTCCCTATTTATCTAAACGGCCCTCATCCTTTCTGCTCTAACTATTTATTCAAAAATCAGACATTGTTTCTTTTATATTTTTATTTTTATTCATTTTGTCCACTTCTTCCTTCTTTTTAACAATAGGAGCATTAATATATTCAATTAATCCAATAGGGCTAAATTCAACTATTAGATTATCTCTAATAAATGAAGAATAATTAGCAGAATCCAATCGCTGATAATAATATTTCTCATACTGTATATGTTTTAACTCTGAACTTTGTAAAAATGTTATTCTTGCTTTATTTACAAGTGTTTCCATAAACTCTTCTAGCTCTATAGGAAAATACTCCTCTTCATCCAAATCAGGATTCCACCCCTTAAAACGTAATCTAAAATAATAAAGTTTATCTTGAAAAAAATCAGCTCCTAACGTACATTTAATTTTTGCACCATCGGTATTCATTATATAAGCATACGCCCCAATATCATCTAATGTAAGTCTACCTTTTTGATGTAATGAATCCAAATAATCATTTACCTCCTGTCTATTCATTCCAAATCTAAGTCCTAAAAATATAGTATCTACAGACCCAGTAGATAAATATGCGTTTTCTTTAGCATCTAAATATCTTTCATATCCACTTAGGGTTTCTTGTTTTACTTCATGACAACCAATCAAAAATAGCAGCGCAAAGATAACATAATAAAATTTATTCATAAGAGTATGTTTTTAGTTAACAACACAAAATAAGACATTACATTTCTTATTTTCAATATATTTCGACTAAATCTTTATTATTTATACGATGTCTAAATAATTAGCATTACATCAAAGCTTATTAGCCTTATCAATACAACACTTGCGATAAATTAAAGCTATTTTTCTTTTGATTGCATAAGAACAACTTGTGAGAAGAAATTCATATCGATCCATAAACCAAAGCGCCCTCCCAATTGTTCTTCTTAATAAAGAGTCAGATATAGTTATTGATAATCTTAATAATACTGATAATGACATTGATAGAGATTTAATTAATGATTTTTGATATTATTGTTATTGTTAGTTGTAACGTTATCACTATATTTGCAGCGTCAAACAATATAAATATATAAACTTATGGCTATTTCAATTAAAAGTGTACCTACATTGACTGGGAAAAATGCCAAAGTATTTGTCAACAACGCAAATAAGGCAAGTGAAAGACGTGCTACTGTAAATTTCAGTAAGCAGGTTAAATCTTGTGCATCAATACTTTCCAAGGCTAATTTGATTTAATCATTCTAAAGTCATAGTACTTTTCAGTTCAATTTTAAATCGCTTTTGTTATTGATTGAAAGTATGAGGTTGTGTCAAAATGTTGGCACAACCTTTTTTATTGCCTTGTATAATGAGCAAAAAGGGGAGGTAGCAAATCACGACTCCCCTTCCACAAATTCCTTTAACCGATATAACCTATCAATAGCCGGATTGAAAAATGGGTCTGGATAATGCTCTTTAATATCATAGATATTGGTTTGTACATAAATCTTAGGATCGGTGATACGTTCAGCTTCACTTAGTATAATCTCTTTGGGTAATTGTGCGGTTTCAGCCCATTTTATAATGGCTTTCACGCTTTCTTCATCATAATTATAATTTGCCATAAGATAATGTTTTTCCGACAAAGATAGAAAAAGCATTCTAGATAAGCAACAGGAGGATAAAGTAGCCCCACGACACAAATTGTCCTATTTTTCTTATTCAAAAATTATCCACCCCGTATTTTTTTTGACCAAGGAGCAAAAACATAGTCTATTTTTCGTTTTTCCGATTTTTCCTTCTTCTCTCAGACATACTTCTACCAGACTCCTTATCAACCTTAGTTCCATATACTACATGCAGTTTATCCTTTTGCATGATAACCAGATTTCGATAAGGTATCTTATATACCACTTCATCATAAGACAGATGCAGATTTTCCATGAACGTTGCAATCTGTCCCAGCAAACAGGCGTCGCCTATTACTTCTGTTTTGCTGTCAGCATTTTTACGTTCTTCGCCAAAACTGACAGCTTGTAAAAATTTTCAGTAGAGATAAGAGAAAGAGCGATTTCCAAGCCCGATACGACTTCTTCTATCGTTGCTTGAGACAATTCTTCAGACAAACTATTATCTCCCTTTATAAGCCAAGAGAGGGCATCAGAAGCGCATTTGATATCCTTTAGATAAAGACACAAATCCTGCAAGGAATTTCCCTCATAAACCTTAGCTAAGAAATATCCCGCACCGGATATCTTATGTATCGTAGGCGGAGATATTGTATAAGCCTTACCATTTATTATCACTGTTTTAAAGTCCATTCCTATGATGGCCCCATTAACGATTTCTGCTGCATTCATAATATGATCAAATTAGAAAGAGGGTGAAAGACAAATTTTTCACCCTCTTCACTTATGAATAATCAAAATTTAGATTGAAGATTTACTTCCTGAATAGGAAGAAGCTGACTCTTCAGACATCATCGAAGCCTGAGATGCTTCAGAAGCAACGACTTCTGAAGCATCAAACCAGTATTCAGAAGAAACGGCCTCCGTTTCCGGTTCCATAGCAGTTGCGGCAACGGCAATACCTACGGCATTATCCGTATTGGCTTCACGTGCGACTACATACCCCTTGGGAAATACGCAATACTGATTATCTTCAGTCAATGCAATCATAACCGCATAAATATCTACGACTCCGCGTTCTCGTTTCCAAGTCGTTTCTGTAGCGGTACCTCCCATAAGATTGCCTTTTGTTTCATAATCATATTGACCAATCGTAAAATTCATAGAAACGTCTCCCATTTCCTTTCTTTGCCGATAAGTCTTTTCTGTCAATTGATTCTTATAAGAAGTAAGAGTAGGCTCTTCTTCATCAATTGTCCAGGTATCTTGATGCACATTTGGTACCTTATTAGCCGTCTTTAATAAGGTAGCTAAAGCCTCCCCTGTTAAGTCCGAAGTAATTTTTTCTTCATTACCTTCTCCAAAAAGAACATAATACAATTCCTTTATGTCCACTGCTGAAATTTTCTTTCCTGCCATATTTTTTTTATTTTACATTTAAAACTTCAAACAAAATTCTCACATTTACAAAATGACAATTCAATTCTGAATCTTCTTCTACACCATTACTTTCAATGGAATAGCGATAACGAGTGCCATCAAATTCTCCTGTTTTATACCCAAGAACTTTCAATGCGCCCCTTTCCAACTCGTTAAGCCTCTTTAAATTAGCATTATCTTTATAATCAGGAACGCAAAAGTTTACTTCAACAAATCCTTTCGTCCAATAATAATCAGGAGACAGGCTTTTTGCTATTACAACGATTCGATCCGTGTCTACCTTCTTTTTAGGAAAGGACCAGTTTCGGTATATCGGAAGATTAAATATCTTGCAATCATCATACAAAATAGCACCAGCATCAGAGGAAGTGATCATATCCAGACCTCCATGTATTTAAAGTAATTACACCTTTTAGGACTTCTAGCGATTCCCTCTCCTCTTATCTGGCAACCATCCATACACCGTATAGAAGCACCTTCCTTTATAGGATTCCCGTCATACACAATGTGGTAATGAGACATATACATATCACCATTATCGGACTTTAGTTCCTTGGTTCCATCATCATCGCACCGGCAAGGTCCTACAATTTTCCATTGATCTTCTTCTGGTTTAACGATAACCTGACCTTCAGAATCATACGAAGGGGATTCCTCAATTCTAACTTGCAATATGTGCGGAGAGAAATACATCACCATATATCAGAAACATCTTTTATAACCCCCAATCCTACCATTGAAGCAGTGTCTTCATTCAAATCAATACCGTATTTCTTTAACAGAAGTTTGATATTAGACTTTATTGAATCGGCACTCCACGACATAGAAAAGTTGTTTTCATTAACTGATGTAGGATGCAAGATATTCTTTTCAATGAACCCATCTACAGAACTTCCAACAATCCTTTTCCCTTCATCCGTTATATTGCCTTCCCCGAGACCAAAATCAACCGCAAAATCAGAAGCCCCTACATCGGATATTTCACCAATGTAGGAAAACCTCTGCTTTATGTAGTCTACCACTGTCATTATTGTTCGACTGTCAAAGAATAGATACCGTTAATCTCGGTAATGATCGGTAATGATAAGGATTGAGCTTTAGTAAACTCTACACCATTAGAGTTGTCTGTTTCTCCCTTACCCCATTGAGACACACGAATTCTTCCATAATTAGAGTAAGTAACTCCCGGCTCTTGTCTCAGTTCATTATCAGCGTACGCATTTTTAATAACTCCCAGTTTTCCAGCGGGAATAAACACCAGATTCTTGTCATTCCAAGGAGAATATTCACTCAGTTTCCCGTTATTTTGAATACGAGTAGTACGTCTAATCAATTCAAAAGTAGGAAAACCATTTTGGCGCATAAACTCGTTCAGATTAGACAACAGCAAAGGAGTAGAAGATTTATCTTGGCCGAAAATAACCAACTTCATTTTTTTATTGCGAAGAATATACGATAATCTCTTCTGAGAAAGAAGAATTTTATCAAATACGACCTTATCTTGCGCAGCATCCAAAATTTCCTGAATATCTTCAAAACAATCTACAGTATCTTTATTCGCATCAGTCCAACTAGTAGTTACACTAGCAATATTCTCCGCAGGCATTTTATGGTCAATTACACCACGTACACCGCCTTCAGGATTGTTGTTTTCATCAAAAGTAAAAATACCCTTGTTAGACAAAGCTCCTAAAAAGATAATATCAAGTTTTGATTGAACGGAATTAACAACCTTCGTGATATTATTCCACATCAAATTTATGAGCTGCTGAGTCTTCTGACTATCCGTCAACATACGAGAGTCAAGAATCTGCAAAACCTTTCGATACTCCTCAATAGGCATTGAATAACTCATTTGATGAGTAAGTACTTTCTGTTTCAAAGTTTCTAGCCCATCGGTTCCCATAATAGGTTCTTTGCCTTTTGAATCCAAAGTAGCAGCAGCAACACTTAAATTGTATTGTCCGATCAACTCTTCAAAGTTCAAACCGATAGTAGGTGTATCCCAATCCAGATATCTTTCATAGATATTCTGGTCAAACAATCTTTTGCGCAGCTCTGAAGCCGCGTCAATGCGAACCTGCACTTGTTTGGTGAGCTCGCCAAAAATTGAACTATAAAATAATCCTGACATATCTTATTGTCTTACATATTTAATACTTGGATTATTCTTCATACACCAGCCACCCAACAACCAATCATCTGGCATTGGATAAGCCACTTCTTTCAGAATAACCACATCATAACCAGCAGAAACAGTCTGAAAACTCATATTGGTTTTATACTCATAATCCGTTTCTACCACAGCGTTAGGTTCGTTACCTGCTACAACTGCAAAAGCATCTTTTGTAGCACCGGTTAAAGCAGCAGCGAGTGTCAACACATCATAATCAGCATTTGAGCTATCAATAGCTGTTATAGCCTGTTTATTTTCTCCGATGGTCAATTCTTCTCCTACCTGAACCAAACTTCCCTTAATTACTCTTGGAGCTGCTGTAGTACCTCCTGCAATGATTTTGACTGCCTTACAAACAGCGCATTCCATTTTTGAAAAATCCAATGCGATAGGCGTACCTTTTCGAATCAGTGTCCCTTCTGGGAATGTCTGTTTTAGCTTAAAATCACCCGGAAGGACTTTGCATTCACCTCTCCAGAAAACAGGGAAATTTCCCTTCAATGTTCCTTTTTCAAATACAATAGCCATAATTTTTATTTTTAATTTGCGTCCGGCAAGCCTTCAGCCCATTCTTTGGCCAATTCTTTACCTTGATCTTCGGGAGTAGATAAGGAGAACGCCGAACTTTTATCCTCCAAACCTCTTGTCACCTCATTTTGTCTCACTTTGGACAAATAGGAATCAATTGCCGATTCATCCATATCTTCGGATATTGCAAATCCTTCATCAATTCTTCCTTGTGAGATTTTGAGTTCCTTGGCCTTTGATATGATAAAATTAGCCCTTGCTGCTTGTGCCTCCTTTGCTTCATAAGAATTAAGCTTTTCCTGCAACGGATTCAACCTTGCCGCAATTGCATCATCAATCAATTTCTGAATATCAGGTTGCTTCCTCTCGCCCCCTTCATCCAGTTTTACTTCCTCTTTCTTCTCTCTTGCTTTATTTACAGCATCAGTTACTCGCTTATCAATACCGCTTTGCAAAGAAGAAAGGAATGTTTTTTGAGCGGCCACAATCGTAGCCAAATTTTCATCAGTTACAAGTCCGGTCGCCTCCAATGCTTCGGCATGTCCCTGAAAAATGTCATCACTTAACCCAAGATTTGAATAAGCTTGTTTTAACGATTGAAATATTTTTTCCTTCATACGTATATTTTTAAAATTCAGTATAAAATTATGCATTATATAAGCCTTATAGAAACATTTCAAGCCTCCATAACAAACAATTGGTAAAAGGTTTGTTATTAGCTATTATTCCACCTCAACATTCTTTATATTATTCCGTTTTTCTGATCTTATACGTTCTATTTCTTCAGATGGATTGTCCGCTAAAGCAAGCATATTAACAGATTGTTCCAAAGAGATAATGCCATCATAGTAAGCCTTGCCTATCGCGGACCATTTTTCTTGAATATCTTCATTGAATGGCTCTGAAAATTCATGTTCGATATTCAGATTAAGCAGTTTCTCCCTTAATTGAATATGAGTAACATTTGCCATTATAGCAAGAACAAGATTCTTTTCACGATCAACTAATATGTCATATACCTCTTTCAGGTTATCTCTTTTAATAAATCCCAAGACCATAGCACGCTTTAAAGCCTCTCCGGACAAAGTGCCTAACCCTTTCATGTTTTCAAAAGAAAAATCGGGCGTAAATGAATCAAATAGAATTGAAGAGTTCAAATCTTTTTTTTCACTTTCTTTCATTGAAGAATACTCTGGAGGAGCCATATAATCAATCGCACTCATATCCTTATTAGTTAATTGAATAACTTCTCCCACAGTATCAGGGTCAGCCAATGATTTTATCACATCCGCTGTAGCTTTCACTTTGGGATCAGCAAAATAATTATTAGTATCAGCGGCTTTCGAATCAATCATTTCTTCTCTATTACAACGATTCTCGGTTCCATACCATGCTTTTTCCTGTCGATAGTAAATGACATTAATTTTCCCAGTTGGGTTTGGAATAGGAACTACATCCCATCCAATATTAGCCTTTTTACATCGAAATATAAATGTTGGAGTTTGCAGATCGAAATGTTCAACAGTCTTATCACCTTCCTTTATAAAGTAGCCATAACCAAACGCTATCATATTCTCGTACTGGTCAAACAATGGACGTAACGTATAACCTTTTGACTTTGAAATAACCAGCACCTTTACCGACGGCTTGCCTGCATCATTGTATATGTGGTACACCTTGGCACTCTCAGTTTCAGCACCTGCCAGTCTTTTGGCTTGTCTCATGGTGGTATTGAATCTCGTATCTTTCAAGAATTGAGTGTATGCTTCAAAAGCTTCATCTTTACCTTCTACATCAGAAGAAGGCTTCCATTTTATAGGGTTTCCCAAAAGAAAGAAGAGCTCAACCTCATTGATATACCTTTGTCGGCAGCGAGGAAGTTTTTCAACCTTATAAGGTTCCTTTCCTTTGCGCGGTTTATCAGGGCGATTCATTACCGCATGTGTTTCAGGATTATATTCTTTAATAGCGTCATTAACACATGAATCTCTATTTTGCATAAGTGTTTGTACTCGGCTGATATCCTTATCTTGAATCAACTTCATCAAATCACGTTCAACTCCCATAGAGTTTAAAACTTTGTTCCGAAGAACATTAAATATTGCCCCTATAAAATCCATATCATAATCTTTTTATAACCCTAAATCTGATTTAGAATAATTCTGAGATACTATAATGTTACCTAAAATCTTTCCATTCACATAGTACCGAACGGCATCCCATCCGTGATTATCATGATCCTCTGGCTCATTAATGTAGTTTCCATTTTTATCTTTAGCCCATACATAGTTTCTGGCTTCCCGTATTAGATTATAAGACCTTTTAGTGATAAAAATATTATCAAAGTCTTTTATTCTATCAATACCGGCAATAATGGACCCCGGTCCTTTTTGTACAGGATATATTATAATACCTCCATTGGCTATTTCCTGAATCAAACGAGGATCGGCACTTTCAGCATACACGAATAAATCATACTTTCTCAACTCTTTTATTAAATCAGAAGAAAGCATACCCGTTTTATAGCATATCTCATCCAGGTATAAGTCATTGTCTACAATTCCACAACGAATAATAGCTGAGGGGTCATGAGTAAAACCAAAATCAATGCCATTAGCAACCTTTTTAGCCCATGAAGGAAACTCATCTACTATTCCAAACTTTTTAAACACTGCACCTTCCGCAACATCCGCCCATCGACCGATAACCACATGGGCGTACTTTTCTGGATTGCTCACCTTCATGTCCTCAACCTCCTTTAAGAACTCCGGAGAAAGATTCTCCAAATTATCCAGATAGGTCGTATGGATATGAAGCACATTCGGATGAGTGGAAATCTGTACCTGCACACCATCAATGTCTACCAGTTTATGAGTATGCTCAATGTATTTTTTATAGATGAAGTGATTGGAGTCGCAAGGATTCATTATTATAATGATCCGGTTCTGAATGCCTTTTTGACGAATAGAAAGCACTATTTTATCAAAATCTTCCTCGCTAGTCCATTCCTCTGCTTCATCGCAAACAAAAGTGGTAAGTCCTTGTATAGATTTCAATTTAGCTGTTTGGTTCCCAGATGAAGTTTTTATACCCCTAAACAAAATAGAGCTATCTGAGTAGGTATTTATTATATCTGTTTTAGTAATGTCAAAAAACTCACTTGCGAAATCTGATTCTATTTTTTCTTGAAATTCGGGAATAATAGACATAGCTGCGGAAGACATTGTATATCGAGAAAACAAAATCTTGTGTCCTCTTTCAAATGAAAGCCTTTCCAAAAACACAGAAACATTGTAAGACTTACCGCTTCCCCTCCCACCCGTCACAAGTGTAATAAACTTATCTGTATTCTCATACAGGGGAGCATAAGGAGGCTGAGATACTATTCCAAAAAGGATCATTTGTTTACCCCTCCATTCTTTAAAAATTCAATAACAGGAATGCTCCCTTTTAATTTTATAGTGCTATCCTGCTTCTCTGCGAGACCTAACTTGCGGGCTATAATATTGGGATTAAATGCCCCAACAATGGCACCCTCCAACTGTTGGGCTTCGATTATATTCTCTATACGCGATACGACCGTAGAAAATTCTTCATGTTCTGCTTGCTTAAATTGTCTCCAATATGCTTCATTCGCTCCACAATAAGACAAGAAACCGGTTAGCGTATAAGGTCTCTGGGTTGGCGTTTCCTCTTTTTCTTTTGTCTTACCCTTTGTCTTATTTTTGATAACACACCAAGGGTTTTCATCACACCATTGGAAATACTCGCATGCAGCATCCCAAAGTAAATCGGGAGTAGCAAACAATTTATCTCTCCCATGTTTACTTCTTAATTTCCAAAATTGATTTCCTTTAGGTGCCGCCATTTATAAAATAGATTCTCTGATTTGTTATTGTTTTCAAAGATATTTCATAAAATAATAATACATAAATTAGCAAGCGACCAATATCAAACAATAGGGAGAAGGTTTGTTATTAATAAGAAAAGAGGGTTGAGAAATAAATTCTTTCCCCTCTTTCCGCAACGCTGAATTAATTATTTGATTAGTCCTTTGGCTTTTAAACGATCCATAATTTGGATATAAATATTATCTATATCCGCCCTAAAATCTTTATATTGCTGATAAAAGAAAACGGTATCAGCGACATTGTTAGATATTGTGCATGGCCTTACATGACTGAACAAATCCTCTAAGGATTTTCTTATTCCATTTGGCATTCTACCTCCCGCCAAAGTACTTGGAGCAAACAGAAAAAGAATAATATAGAGAAACTTCTTACGCTGAAGAACACTATCAAGACATGGGGGGAAATCCATATTAGACAAGATGTCACTAAACCATCCATATATAACCGGGATAAGCTCTATATCAGTTAATATAGGCACAGCAAGCTCATGCTCTCTTTCTGATAACCAAGATTTTTTTTTGCGAATTTCTCTTAACTCTGATATTATTGAAAACTCCTTCACCATAACACGATTATTTAAAAAGTAAATAGTATATTTGTACTATAATCGTGTGAGGGAGGGCTGAGTGGTCGTGTGCTCGGTTCTCCTTTCTTATTTTACAGCCTGCCGCTTACTTCGAATATATCTATTTTTGCGATCAACTCCCCTAGCCCACATCGAAGCGTTATAGATAGAGGCTGCATATAATTTTAATTCCTTACTACTTTTAAGAAAATCTACTTTCAATGCCGCTTTTAATGAATCAGCATATAAGTTCTGATCTATTTTTATTTCCATAATATAAATTTTATTTTCAAAAAAAATATCCCCAAACATCAAAGACATTTGGGGATGCATCATTTAAAAAAGTATTCTTCTCTTCATGATAGGTTATTAATTACATAATTTTATTCAGTTTCACTCATTGATACTCATTTAACATCAACCACATTCCTATACACTCCAAAAAAAGGTACATCCACGCCACAAACAGAGATTTCATACACAGAATCTTTTTCTATCTTTCCGGCAAATTCAGGATGTGCTAAAATGCCATCAATGTTGATGCGGAATGTTCCTTTATCAGTGTATAGCAAATAGTATATTTGAGTGCTAATATCCTCTTTGCTACCGGATACTTTTCCGATTTTATCGACTTTATTCACTCTCACTTTTAAAGTTTGTTGCATCCAATCAATGCAATGACGAATATTGCGATAGCTATTTTCTTCATCATTTCTCATTATTCGTTAAATTTAGGTATTGGCATCCATAAATCATCATCAGAGATATTGCAACTGTAATCATCTGCGTCTGCTGTATCCCATACGTGATAATATTTATTATAAACCAATATTTCCGGTTCATAATGACCTTTAGCGGAAAGTATGACTAATACAGGTTCGCTCTGCTCTGATATATCGTTTTCATCTACGTCTGGTAGTTGGTCTTTAGCTTTTATCCACGAAGATTGTTCGGATTTCCATTTTACACCGGCTTCGAAGGCTGCTCCGAAGGAAGCATATTCATTACGAGAGACATGTTTCTCGATATATTCACGTTTTGCTTCTTCTAATGTCTGTTTCATATTTTATTCACTATTATTTAGTTATTAGTTATGTTCTCTCAGTTTCTTAATTAAAGCATCAGCAAATACTACAGCATCCTTAGCGTGATCTTCTGGGTTGCCTTCAAAAATCATCTCATTGGAATTACTTAGAAATGCGGATAATACATCTTTCGATATTTCATAGCGTCTCTGCTCCCAATCAATTGCTGAATTTTCAACATTCAAAAAGTCAAGTTCACACTCTCTGAAAACCATATTATCGCATACATATAGATTGTCTCCACTATGTTGTGCGTTGGTATTGCTTTTCGGAATTACATCTATCAATACTCCTGTATCTTTAACTCTTGCTTTCATATCAGTCTCCTTTCTTTTATATTTTATTCGTTAATATCTTATTCCAATTTTTACATATTCATTTTTATTAATCCCGGCACTACCTTTGGGAGAATACA
>OBAR01000572.1_pt1 | contig 41873 bp, 34 predicted proteins | sample 1517911 | NCBI WGS metagenome assembly OBAR01 (sample SAMN04571709, study PRJEB22368) | human gut metagenome | biome: human gut; material: stool | host: Homo sapiens | place: Luxembourg | collected 2012-10-26
CCAGCGGCACCGTCAACGCCGAGGGCACCGCCCTGGACAATACGGCCCTGGCCAGTAACGTGGAAATTCTGGACACGACTTCGGAGGGTTTGGCTGGGGCAGTTCGCCCCAGCCGCCTATCGGGGGTAACACTGAGTGACCTCGATGTCCGCTACTATACCGTCAACGATGCCGGACAGATCGACCGGCTCATCCTGAACGATGTGACCGGCGACCTGTGGAGCTACGGCGTGCTGGACGATGTGAAAAATCTGGCCATGAATTATTCTGACCTGAAGAGCCTCGTCACCAGCATTACGGCGGGAGATTCCGCTTCCGGCACCACGACCACGACAGGCACCACCACCGGAGCGGCCACGGGCGGCACCGACGGCTCCGGCTCTACCTCGGATACCACCACCACTGTGACCGGTGCCACGGCGGTAGACCGCCTGTCCAATCTGCTGGTGCCCACCACCAGCGAGATCCTGTGGGGCATCGTCTCGGGCGATATCCTGAGCACGGCCTGGCAGAAGCTGACCAGCAACACCGGCTCCCTGATGAGCATTGGCTTCCAGCAGATCGCGGAGATCACGGGCACCCCCTTCAAGCAGATCTTTAACTACATCGGCGGCGGGGCGACCTATATCTGCTACGTCAACGGCGCGGTGGCCAGCTACACCACGGCCATCAAGTATCCGGTGCTGGCGGGCGGCATTGCCGTGCGGCAGGAGACCACCGGCTCTGTCAAGGCCATGATGCAGCTGATGCCCCTGAAGATCGACAAGGTCGGCGCGGCCTCGGTGCTCTCGGGCAATGAACGCTACGAGATGGCAGACAATGTGCAGGTCTACCTGTGGTACAAGGGCCAGTATTACCCCACCAAGCTGGCTCAGGTGGATGCGGACGGCTACCAGCTGACCGGCTGGTACGATAATTTCGGCTGCGCTGCCGGAAAAAAGGTCCGCGTCATCATTGCGGTCAAGAACGACTGATGCTTTATTACAGCGGCCTGAGCCGCACACTGCGGCAGCTGCGCTGGGTGCTTTACCCGCGCCGCTGCCCTTTTTGTGACCGGGTGCTGGGGAACCAGCCTGCCTGCCCGGACTGCGCCGATGGGCTGGCAGAGCTGCGCCGTGCACCTTCCATGCGGCTGCGCGGCTCCGAGCACTACCTGGGGCGGCTGGATGGGGCAGCCGCGCCCTACCGATACACCGGCCTTGTCCGCCGCGCGGTGCTGCGGGCGAAATATCAGGGCGCGCCCTGGGCAGCTGTAGAGCTGGGCGTGGAGATGGCCCGCCTGCTCTTTGGCAGCGAGATCAGAATGCGCGGCTCTGAGCCCCTGCCCGAACCGGTGCCGGGCCTTGACAGGGGTTACGACTGCATCCTTCCGGTACCGGCCTCCAGCAAAAAGCGCGGCTACAATGTGCCGGAGCGGATGGCACAGCCCCTTGCCCGGGCGGTGGGCGTGCCGGTGGTCACGGACGCGCTGACTCGTGCCCGCTCCACCCGGCGGCAGGAGGGACTTTCCCTTGACGAGCGGCTGGCCAATGTGGCGGGTGCCTTCCGGGTGGCCCGGCCGGAGGCTGTGGAGGGAAAGCGCATCCTTCTGGTGGACGATGTTCTGACCACCGGAGCCACGGCCTCGGCCTGCGCGCAGGCTCTGCTGGATGCCGGTGCGCAGAGCGTGTTCGCTGTGGCGCTGGCTACGGTGGAGTTTCCGCAGCCGGTGGGCAGCACAACGGCCATTGCCGAAAATGAAGAAGAAATTTGAAAATAGTGCTTGACAAAACACCATTCTTCGGGTATACTGATTGAGCTGTGAGCGACAAGCTCGATTAGATGTCCGGGTGTAGCGCAGTTTTGGTAGCGCGCTTGAATGGGGTTCAAGAGGCCGTGAGTTCGATTCTCGCCACTCGGATTGGAACAAGACCGACGATTTCAAAAGAGATCGTCGGTCTTGATTTTTTATTCGGCTGTTTCTGGTGCACTGTCCCGGAGGGGCGGGCACCGCTGCAAGGAGGGCGAGTCTATGAATGCTGCACTGCGCCGGGATGCGGATGTGATCCTTCGTTCCAGCCTGAACGCTGTTCTGCCGGATGAGGCGGTGCGCCGCGCGCTGCGGGATCTCCGGCCCGGGAAGGGCCGGGTGCTTCTGGTGGCGGCGGGCAAGGCGGCCTGGCAGATGGCACACGCGGCTGTCAGGGTGCTGGGCCGGGTGGACGGTGGTGTGGTCGTGACCAAGTACGGCCATGTGAAAGGTGAGGTCCCCGGTGTGGCTTGCTATGAGGCGGGCCACCCGGTGCCGGATGCAAACGGTTTTGCGGCCACCCAAAAGGCGCTGGAGCTGGTGCAGGGGCTGACTGCCGGGGATACGGTGCTGTTCCTGCTTTCCGGCGGCGGCAGTGCGCTGTTCGAGCAGCCGCTCGTTCCCGGGGCAGAGCTGCAGGAGATCACGAGCCGGCTGCTGGCCAGCGGGGCCGACATTGTGGAGATGAATACCATCCGCAAGCGGCTTTCCGGTGTGAAGGGCGGGCGGTTCGCGCAGCGCTGTGCCCCTGCGCAGGTGTTCAGCATCGTGCTGAGCGACATTCTGGGGGACCCGCTGGATATGATCGCCAGCGGCCCGGCGGTGCCGGATACCTCCACCTGCGCCCAGGCGCTTGCCGTTGCCGAAAAGTATCGTCTGGCACTCTCAGCACAGGCCCGGGCCCTGCTGGCGCAGGAAACGCCCAAAACGCTGGACAATGTGACCACCCGGATCACCGGCAGCGTGCGGGAGCTTTGCCGTGCCGCGGCCAGTGCCTGCCGGAATTTGGGATATGAACCGGTTCTCCTGACGGACCGGCTCTGCTGCGAGGCACGGGAAGCAGGCAGCTTTCTTGGCTCCATTGTCCGCACCCAGGCAGGGCAGGGGAAAAAGCTGGCCTACATCGCGGGCGGCGAGACCATCGTTCACCTGACCGGAAAAGGGCTTGGCGGAAGAAATCAGGAGCTGGCCCTTGCGGCCGCGCCCGCCATTGCCGGGCTGAACGCGGCGGTGTTCTCTGTGGGCAGCGATGGCACAGACGGCCCCACCGATGCCGCCGGCGGCTATGTGGATGGGGATACCCTTGCCGCGCTGGAGGCCGGGGGCTGGAGCGGATACGCTGCTTTGCAGAACAACGATTCCTACCACGCCCTGAAAGCAGTGGATGGCCTGATCATCACCGGGGCAACGGGCACCAATGTCAACGATGTGGCGGTGGCCCTGATCGGGGAAAAAACACCGCCTGTGAGCCCGGAAGTTTCCCCGGAGTGGTGATTGCATTCCTCCGTTGAGTATGTTATACTGAACAGCGAACTGAATAGAAAACAGCAGGTGCGTACCGCCCGCGGCTCTGGCCGGGGGCAGGCACGTTAAAAGGGAAGCGGGTGCAAATCCCGCACGATCTCGTCACTGTGATAAGGGAGTTTACCGCCAGGGTGCAGCTGCACCGGTCACTGGAACGTATGTTCCGGGAAGGCGGCGGTGGATGTTGAGCTTTCAGCCAGGAAACCTGCCCGCTGTTGGTACGGGGGCGCAAGCCCCAGATCACGAGGAATTGGTTGTACCCAAAAAGCCTGAAAAAACTGAAAAGGGCCTTTTTGCTTTGCCGTCCCGCAAGCAGAAAGGCCCCTTTTGTTTTGCCGGGCACTCTTTCCTGTACCTTCTGTTCAGCAAAAATCATGTTCAAAAACAGGAAAGGAACGAACAAAAATGAGAAAACGCACCATCCACAAAGCAGCGGCCGCTCTGACCGCTCTGGCCCTCTGCGCCGGTGTACTGACCGGCTGCGGCGGTGCCGCAAGCAGCACCACTGCTTCCAGCACGGCAGGATCTGCTGCCAGCAGCGAGGTTTCCGGCGAGGAGGCTGACGAATTGGCCGCAAAGAACGTTGCAGACCTGATCGATGCCATCTATGTGCAGGAGCGCACCGATGACACCGATGCCCAGTGTGAGGCCGCCAAGGCCGCATGGGATGCCCTGACCGATGCCCAGAAGGAGCTGGTCGAGGGCGAAGAGGCTGACCCTGACTACTTTGGCCGCGACACCGGCGATGCTTCCAAGGACGACAGCCGCAATCAGGACGACATCGGCGAGAATGAGCTGCTGGTGGTCTCCTTCGGCACCTCCTTCAACGACAGCCGAGTGAAGGATATCAAGGGCATCGAGGATGCGCTGCAGGCCGCTTATCCCGATTGGTCTGTCCGCCGCGCCTTCACCGCACAGATCATCATCAACCATGTTCAGGCCCGCGACGGCGAGAAGATCGACAACATGCAGCAGGCTCTGGACCGCGCTGTGGCCAACGGCGTGAAGAACCTGGTCGTCCAGCCCACCCACCTGATGCACGGTGCAGAGTACGACGAGATGATGGAGATGATCGACGAGTACAAGGACAAGTTCGAGCACGTCGCCGTTGCCGAGCCCCTGCTGGGCGAGGTTGGTGCCGACGCTACCGTCATCAACGCCGACAAGGAAGCTGTTGCCAAGGCCGTTACCGCTGCCGCTGTGAAGGAAGCCGGTTTCGATAGCCTGGATGCCGCTGCTGAGGAGAAGGTCGCCTTCGTCTTTATGGGCCACGGCACCTCCCACACCGCAAAGGTGAGCTACAGCCAGATGCAGACCGCCATGCAGACCCTGGGCTACAGCAACGTGTTCATCGGCACGGTGGAGGGCGAGCCTGAGGAGACCGCCTGCGAGAACGTCATCGAGGCGGTCAAGGCCGCCGGTTACACCAAGGTCATCCTGCGCCCCCTGATGGTCGTTGCCGGTGACCACGCCAACAACGATATGGCCGGTGTGGATGACGATTCCTGGCTGAGCCAGTTCCAGGCATCCGGTGACTTCGCGTCCGTGGAGTGCCAGATCGCCGGTCTGGGTGAGGTCGAGGACATCCAGCAGCGCTACATTGAGCACACCAAAGCCGCCATTGATTCCCTGAACGGCTAATATTCCGCATTCCAATGCCCGAAGGGAGAGATCTTTTCGGGCATTTTTTATGGAGAGCTTCCCCGCATGAGGAGAAACACTCCCATTTCAAATTCTGAATTTTTGAGGTATTTTGTTTATGCACTGCAAACAGTTTGTTTCCCTGTCCGTTGCTTCTCTGATGCTGGCCGCCGTCCTCACCGGCTGCGGCGGGGCTTCTTCCACTGCTTCCTCTGCTGTCAGCTCGGAAGCCGCTTCTGCCGTGAGCGCTGCCGCATCCGAGCCTGCCGAAGCCGCCCTGCCGGACGGCGTGTACACGGCTGAGTTCGACACCGACAGCGGCATGTTCCACGCCAACGAAGCCTGCAATGGCATGGGCACCCTGACCGTGGAGAACGGGCAGATGATCTTCCATGTCAGTCTGTCCTCCAAGAAGATCGTCAACCTGTACGTTGGCATGGCTGCCGATGCCGAGGCCAACAAGGCAGACTGGCTGCTGCCTACCACCGACACCGTCACCTACTCTGATGGCACCTCGGAGGAGGTCTACGGCTATGATATCCCCGTGGCCGCTGTGGACCAGGACTTCCAGCTGGCACTCCTCGGGACCAAGGGCAAGTGGTATGACCACACCGTGAGCATCCGCAATGCACAGCCCAAGACGGAAGAAGCCGCCGAGACCCCTGCGGACGGTGAATACAGCGTGAATGTGACCCTGGAGGGCGGCTCTGGCCGTGCCACCGTGGAAAGCCCTGCCGCCCTGACCGTGGCGGACGGCAAAATGACCGCTGTCATCCTGTGGAGCAGCCCCAATTATGATTACATGATCGTGGACGGCGAGAAATATCTGCCCACCAACACCGAGGGCAACTCCACCTTTGAGATCCCTGTTTCTGCACTGGACACCCCGCTGGCTGTCACTGCCGATACCGTAGCCATGAGCACCCCCCATGAGATCGAATATACGCTGACCTTTGCGCTGAACTGATGAAACTGACGAGACAACAATTTCTGCGCGTTCTGCCTGTTACAGTACTGGCCCTGTCGGGTTGCGCCGCCTCCGAAACGGCTCCCGCCAGCACAGAAGAACTGGTCTTTGACCATGCCTGTCCGCTGGATTACGCCACACAGTTTACTGCCGACTGCTATGAGGGCGGCTATACCATGCTGACCCTGACCGAATCGGGGGAGCAGTTCCTTGTGGCCCCGGAGGATGCCGCTGAGGTGGAAGGCCTGCCCGAGAGCGTGACGGTGCTGCGTCAGCCCATCCGGAACATCTACCTTGTCTCCACCTCGGTGATGGACCTGTTCCTCGCGCTGGATGGGCTGGACAGCGTGACTCTTTCCGGCACCCGGGCGGAGGGATGGTATCTGGATGAGGCCAGAGCCGCCATGGAGGACGGGCGCATTGCCTATGCGGGCAAGTACAGCGCCCCGGACTATGAAAAGATCCTTGCGGCCAACTGCGGCCTTGCCATTGAGAACACCATGATCTACCACACCCCGGAGGTCAAGGAGCAGCTGGAACGGTTCGGCATCCCGGTGCTGGTGGAGCGCTCCAGCTATGAGAGCGGCCCGCTGGCCCGGCTGGAATGGCTCAAGTTCTGGGGCATCCTGCTGGGGAAAGAGGAGCTGGCGGAACAGGAGTTCGCCCGGCAGGTGGAGCGCCTTGCACCGCTGGCCGGGCAGGCTTCCACCGGCAAGCGCTGTGCCTTTTTCTCCATCACAGCCAACAACCTTGCCAATGTGCGCAAGGGCGGCGACTATGTGGCCCAGATGATCGAGATGGCGGGCGGTGATTATGTTTTTGCGGACCTGACCGACAACGGCAACAACCTTTCCACCATGAACCTGCCGCTGGAGGATTTTTACGCCGGTGCAAAGGATGCGGATGTGCTCCTTTACAACAGCACCATTGAGGGTGTGGTGCATACCACGGAGGAACTGGTGGCAAAATGCCCCCTGCTGGCCGAGTTCAAGGCCGTACAGAGCGGCAGTGTCTGGTGCACCACCCAGAGCTTTTTCCAGCAGAGCACGGCGCTGGTCGATTTTGTGCTCGACCTGCACCGTGTCTTTACGGAGGATGACCCCGCCGACCTGCAATTTCTGAGGAAAGTAGAGTAACCTATGACCAGCAAAAAGCGCCTGATCCTTTCTTACGGCATCCTTGCCCTGCTGCTGGCGGTGCTGTTTGCCGCCAACCTGTTCTGGGGCAGTGTGTCCCTGACACCGGGGGCAGTGCTGGCGGCCCTGACCGGCCGCGGGCAGGACGCTCTGAGCGTGGGCATCATCACCCAGCTGCGCCTGCCCCGGGCCGTGATGGTGGTGCTGCTGGGGGCGGCGCTCTCGGCGGCGGGCTACCTGCTGCAGACCTTTTTTGCCAACCCCATTGCAGGCCCCTTTGTCATGGGCATTTCCAGCGGGGCCAAGCTGGCCGTGGCACTGGTCATGGTGGCTTTTCTGAACCAGGGCCTGCTCACCAGCTCCCTTACCCTGATCACAGCCGCCTTTGCGGGGGCCATGGCCTCCATGGCCTTTGTGCTGGCGGTCTCCCGGCGGGTGCAGCGGATGAGCATCCTTGTCATCTGCGGCGTAATGATCGGCTACATCTGCTCAGCCGTCACGGAGTTTGTGGTGGCCTTTGCCCAGGACAGCAACATCGTCAACCTCCATAACTGGTCTCAGGGCAGCTTTTCCGGCATGACCTGGGGCAATGTGCGGGCGGCGGCGCTGGTGGTGCTGCCCGCTCTGGCGGCGGCGTTCTGCCTTTCCAAGCCCATGGCCGCCTACCAGATGGGGGAGGCCTACGCCCGGAGCGTGGGCATCAATGTCAAAGCCTTTTCCCGGCTGCTGGTGCTGCTTTCCAGCCTGCTGGCCGCCTGTGTCACGGCCTTTGCGGGGCCCATCTCCTTTGTTGGCATCGCGGTGCCCCATCTGGTCAAGCAGCTGTTCGGCAGTGCAAGGCCGCTGGTGGTGCTGCCCGGATGCTGCCTGGGCGGGGCGGCTTTCTGCCTGCTGTGTGACCTCATCGCCCGCAGCATGTTTGCCCCCACCGAGCTTTCGATCAGCGCCGTAACGGCAGTGTTTGGTGCACCGGTGGTCCTCTGGCTGCTGGTGCGCCGGGGTCAGGAGGGTGTGCGATGAAATACCTCTGTGAAACGAAAGAACTGGCCATCGGCTATGGCGGCGCGCCCCTTGCTTCCGGCATCACGCTGGGGGCGGTGCCGGGGCAGATCCTGGCCCTCATCGGGCCAAACGGCGCGGGCAAATCCACCCTGCTCAAAACGCTGGCGGGCCAGCTGGCCCCCCTGGGCGGGGCTGTCCTGCTGGATGGCCGCAGCCTGACCGATTACACCGGCCCGGCCCGGGCCCGGAAGCTGGCCCTGATGCTGCCCCATACCCGCCGCACCGAGCTGACTTCCTGCTTTGAGTTTGCCGCCGCTGGGCGCATCCCCTATACCGGGCGGCTGGGCATCCTGTCCGATACCGACCGGCAGGCCGTGCGGGACGCGCTGGAACTGGTGGGGGCTTCCCCTCTGGCAGACCGGGATTTCAACTGCATCAGCGACGGCCAGCGCCAGCGCGTTCTGCTGGCCCGCGCTATCTGCCAGCAGCCCGGAGTTCTGCTGCTGGACGAGCCGACCTCTTTTCTGGATGTCAAGGGCAAGATCGAGCTGCTGACCATCCTGCAGAAACTGGCCCATGAGCAGGGGCTGGCCGTGATCGTCAGCCTGCACGAGCTGGACATGGCGCAGAAGATCGCGGACGCGGTGGTCTGCGTGTTCCCGCACAGCGTTTCGGGGGCGCTGACCCCGAAGGAGGCTTTTGCCCCGGAGAACATCCGGGCGCTGTACAGCCTGACCAAGGAGCAGTACGAGGCCGTGTTCGGCCCGGAAAAGCCTGCCGGGCCGAAATTTGAACATTACGTCCGCAGCGGGCAGAAGCTGCTCCGCTGCGGGTACACCACCGGCACCTGCGCGGCGCTGGGTGCGGCGGGGGCCGCGCGGCTCCTGCTCACCGGCCATGCCCCGGAGAGCGTTGCCCTGCGCACGCCGAAGGGCATCGTGGTGGAGGTGGCCCCGCTGTACTGCCGCCCTGCCGGAGCCGGTGCCGAATGCGCCATTGAGAAGGACGGCGGGGATGATGTGGATGTGACCACCGGCCTGCCCGTGATCGCCGCCGTAGAATTGCTGCCCGATACCACCGGGATCCGCATCTCCGGCGGCAAGGGCGTGGGCCGGGTGACCAAGGCCGGGCTGGACCAGCCGGTGGGGGAAGCTGCCATCAACCATGTGCCCCGGCAGATGATCGCCGAGGCTCTGCAAAGGGAAGCCGAGAGCGCCTGCTACACCGGCGGCTTTGCCGTGACCATCTCCATCGAGGGCGGGGAAGAGGTGGCAAAGCGCACCTTCAACCCCCACATCGGGGTCGAGGGCGGGCTTTCGGTGCTGGGAACCAGCGGCATTGTGGAGCCCATGAGCCAGCAGGCGATCCTAGACACCATCCAGCTGGAAATGAATCAGGCTGCTCTCCGGGCGGGCAGCCCCAGGCGGCTCATCCTGGCACCCGGCAATTACGGACTGGACTATCTGCACGAAAGATACCCGGAGTTTCACGCTGTCCCGGTGGTAAAGACCTCAAACTTTATCGGTGATACGCTGGATATGGCCGCAGCGGCCCGCTTTGAAGAGGTGCTTCTGGTGGGCCATGTGGGCAAGCTGGTCAAGGTGGCGGGCGGTATTATGAACACCCATTCCCACACTGCCGACTGCCGCACCGAGCTGTTCTGCACCCATGCGGCGCTCTGCGGCGCTTCCCGGGAAGTCTGCGCCGCCCTGATGAACGCTGCCACCACCGATGCCTGTCTGGAACTCCTGGACAGCGTCGGCCTGCGGGCTCCGGTGCTGGAAAGCCTGCTGCGGGCAGTCCAGCTCCACCTTGACCGGCGGGCCTGCGGGGCGTTCCGGGTGGGGGCGGTGCTGTTTTCCAACCAGCATGGCCCGCTGGGAGCCACCGACACTGCCGCACAACTGCTGAACGAATGGAAGGAGCATTGAGATGGTACATTTTGTAGGCGCAGGCCCCGGCGCACCTGACCTCATCACCCGGCGGGGCGCGGCCCTGCTGCAGGAAGCCGACTGCATCATTTATGCGGGCAGTCTGGTCAACCCGGCTCTGCTGGGGCTGGCGAAGCCGGAGTGCGCCGTTTACAACAGCGCCGAGATGACGCTGGAACAGGTGCTGGACGTGATGCGCCGGGTGGAAGCCGCAGGAGGGACCACCGTGCGGCTCCACACCGGCGACCCCTGCCTGTATGGGGCCATCCGGGAGCAGATGGACGCACTGGATGCGGACGGCATCCCCTACGATGATACCCCCGGCGTGTCCAGCTTTTGCGGGGCGGCGGCGGCGCTGAACGCCGAGTACACCCTGCCCACCATCAGCCAGACCGTGATCATCACCCGGATGGAGGGGCGCACCCCGGTGCCGGAAAAGGAGCAGCTGGCCAGCCTTGCCGCCCATGGGGCGACCATGGTGATCTTCCTCTCCATCGGCCTCATCGACAAGGTGCAGCAGGCCCTGCTGGCAGGCGGAGCCTACACGCCGGAGACTCCTGCCGCCGTGGTCTACAAGGCCAGCTGGCCGGAGCAGAAGGTGGTGCGCTGCACCGTGGGCACGCTGGCCGGGAGCACCCGCGCCAACGGCATCACCAAGACAGCGCTCATCGTGGTGGGGGAGTTTCTGGGCACCCGGTATGAGCGGAGCAAGCTCTACGACCCAACATTTACGACGGAGTTCCGCAAGGGGGCAGACCAGTGACCCGCGCCTATCTCGCCTTTACGGAAAAAGGGCTGGCGTTGGCCCAAAAGCTGGCCAGTGTCCTGCCCGGCACCGTAGACCGCTGCGGCCATGGTGGGCCTAGCCTTGCCGATTGGGCTGCGGAGCAGTTCGCCCATGCGGATGCCCTGATCTTTGTGGGGGCTGTGGGCATTGCGGTGCGGGCCATTGCGCCCCACTGCCGGAGCAAGGCGGTGGACCCTGCCGTGGTGGTGCTGGACGAGTGCGGCCATTTTACGGTGCCGATCCTTTCGGGCCATCTGGGCGGGGCCAACGATCTGGCCCGGGCGCTGGCGGCGGTCTGCGGTGCGGTGCCGGTCATTACCACGGCCACCGATGCCAACGGTGTGTTTGCCGTGGATGCGTGGGCCAGGCACCAGAACTGCGCCGTGCTGGAGCCGGAGCGCATCAAGCGCGTCAGCAGCAGACTGCTGGCAGGCGGGCCGGTGCGGTACCGGTCGGAATTCCCCATCGCCGGGCAGGCCCCTGCCGGGGTAATCCCGGCGGGGGAGGGAGAGCGCGCCGACTTTGCCCTGACCCTTTTCCCGGCGGACGGTGCGCTGCACCTGATCCCGAAGATCGGTGTGCTGGGCATCGGGTGCAGGCGGGGGACCAGCGCCGCACAGCTGGAAGCGGCCTTTGCGCAGTTCTGCGCGGCCCACGGCCTTGCAGCAGTGTGCATCACGGCGGCGGCCAGCATCGACCTGAAAGCTGACGAGCCGGGCCTGCTGGAATTTTGCAGAGCCCACGGCTGGCCGGTGCAGTTCTATTCTGCCGCACAGCTGCAGAACGCCCCCGGGCAGTTCACACCTTCGGCCTTTGTCCGGAGCGTGACCGGTGTGGACAATGTCTGCGAGCGGGCGGCGGTGCTGGCGGCAGGCGGCACGATCATTCTTCCCAAACAGGCGGGCAACGGCGTGACCTTTGCGCTGGCGCTTCGTCCCTTTGCCCCGGATTGGAGGTGGCAGGATGCCTAATGTTGTTTTTGTTGTCGGGCTTGGGCCCGGGGATCCCCGGTTTCTGACCGCACAGGCGCAGAGCGCCTTAACGCAAGCCGAGGTGCTGTGCGGCTATACGGTCTATCTGGATCTGGTGCGCCCTTACTTCCCGGACAAGATCTATTATTCCACCGGCATGACCAAGGAGATCGATCGCTGCCGTTGGGCGCTGGAAACAGCCCGGAGCGGCAAGACGGTGGCGCTGGTCTGCTCAGGAGATGCCGGGGTCTACGGTATGGCAAGCCCTCTGCTGGAGCTGGCAGAGGGCTTCCCGGACGTGACGGTGGAGGTGGTGCCCGGCCTGACCGCCGCCCTGAGCGGCGGTGCGGTGCTGGGTGCTCCGCTGGCCCACGATTTCTGCGTGCTCTCCCTCTCTGACCGGCTTACGCCGTGGGAGGTCATTGAGCGGCGGCTGGCGGCAGCAGCCATGGGGGATTTCTGCATCGCGCTGTACAACCCCTCCTCCAAGGGGCGGCCGGACTATCTGGCGCGGGCGGTGCGCATCCTGCTGGCAAACGGCAAAGCACCCGGAACGGTCTGCGGCATCGTGCGGAACATTGGCCGGGAGGGGCAGGAAAGCCGTGTTCTGACGCTGGCTGCGCTGGAAACCACCCCGGTGGATATGTTCACCACCGTGTTTGTCGGCAACGCCCAGACCCGCCAGCTGAGCGGGCGGATGGTCACGCCGCGGGGGTACCGCGCATGAGGGCCGTGGTATTCAGCGGCACCACCGAGGGCCGTGTGTTTTCAAAGCAGCTGGCCGCACTGGGGGCCGAGGTACTGGTCAGCGTGGCCACCCCGCTGGGGGCCGAGGAACAGGGCGAAAGGTCCGGCATCACCGTCCACTGCGGGCGGCTGACCCCGGAGGAGATGACCGCCCTGCTGCAGGGGGCGGACCTCTGTGTGGATGCGACCCATCCGTATGCGGTGGAGGCCACCCGGAACATCCGGGCAGCCTGTAAAACAGCGGGCACGGAGTACCGCCGCCTGCTCCGGCCCGAAAGCCCACTGCCTGCCGGGAGCATGGTGTTTGCCTCTGCGGCCCATGCGGCGGGATTTCTGGCCCGGACGCAGGGAAATGTCCTGCTTGCCACCGGGGCCAAGGAGCTTTCTGCCTTTGCTGTGCTGGAACCGGCACGGCTCTTTCCCCGTGTCCTGCCTACCCGGGAGGGCATTGCCGCCTGCGAGGGGGCAGATATCCCCCATAAGAACATCATCGCCATGCAGGGGCCGTTCTCCTATGCGCTGAACCGGGCACTGATGGAGCAGTTTACCATCCGCTTCCTCGTTACCAAAGACGGCGGCGCGGCGGGCGGCTTTGAAGAAAAAGCCCGGGCAGCGCAGGACACCGGGGCACAGCTCATCGTCATCCGCCGCCCGGCCGAGCAGGGCGAAACGGCGGAACAGATCCTGACACATTGTAAGGAGATGCTGCAATGATCACACTCATCGGGATGGGGGCGGGCACGCCGGAAAGCCTGACCGCGCAGGGCCTTGCCGCCCTGCAGAACGCCGGACTGATCCTGGGGGCGAAGCGCCTGCTGGAACAGCTGCCGCAGGGCTGCACGGAACACCGGAAGGCCCTGTATCAGCCTGAGGATGTCCTTGCCGCGCTGGCGGCTGACCCGGAGGTGGATGCTGCCCTTGTGTACAGCGGCGACACCGGGTTTTATTCCGGTGCGGCCCAGCTGCTGCCGATGCTGCGGGCCTTTGGCATCTCCTGCCGGGTGCTGCCGGGGCTTTCCAGCGTTCAGCTGCTGGCCGCTGCGGTGGGCCGCTCCTGGCAGGAGTGGAAGCTGGTCTCGGCCCACGGCTGTGCCTGCGACCCGGTGGCCGAGTGCCTGACAGCCGGGGGAAAGCCCGTGTTTTTCCTGACCGGCGGGGCCGAAACGCCCGCCTCCCTCTGCGGCCGATTGGCTGCTGCCGGGCTGGGCGATGCCCATGTGCTGGTGGGGGAAGAGCTGGGCCGGGCAGAGGAGAAGATCCTGTTCGGCACGGCGCAGGAATTTGCGCAAAAGCAGTTTGCAAGCCTGAGCGTTCTGCTTGTGGAGCATCTTCCCCAACCGCCCCGGCGGGTGCCCGGCTTCCCGGATGAAGCCTTCCACAGGGGAGAGGTGCCCATGACCAAGCAGGAGGTGCGGGCGGCGGCGCTGGCCAAGCTGGCCGTGCAGCCCGGCGATACCCTGTGGGATGTGGGGGCGGGCACCGGCAGCGTGAGCGTGGAGCTGGCGCTGGCCGCACCCCGGGGGCATGTGTATGCCGTGGAGTGTGACCCGGAGGCCTGCGGGCTCATCCGGCAGAACCGGGAAACGTTCCACGCCTGCAACCTGACACTGGTGGAGGGCCGCGCCCCCGCTGCGCTGGCTGACCTGCCCGCCCCGGATGCCGTGTTCATCGGCGGGACCAAGGGGGGCATGGAGGCTGTGGTGGACACGGTGCTTGCCCGGAATCTGAACGCCCGCATCTGCATCTCTGCCATTGCGCTGGAAACGCTGAGCGCCGCCGTGGCCGCACTGACTGCCCACGGCCTTGCTGCGGAGGTGACGCAGATCGCGGTCAGCCGTACCCGGCCTGCGGGCAGGCTCCACCTGCTGATGGCCAATAACCCCATTTTCCTTATCACAGGAGAACGCAAATGATCCAATTTCTTGTGGCCGCGCCCTGTTCCGGCAGCGGCAAAACCACACTGACCTGCGCTCTGCTGGCGGCGCTCAAGCGGCGGGGGCAGGACCCCTGCTCCTTCAAGAGCGGGCCGGACTATATCGACCCCATGTTTCACCGGGCCGTGCTGGGGGTGGAGAGCCACAACCTCGACCTTTTTTTCTCCGCACCGGAGACGGTGCGCGCTCTCTATGCGCAGGCCGCAGCCGGGCACGGGGCAGCCGTGTGCGAGGGTGCCATGGGCTTTTACGATGGACTGGGCGGCGTGAGTGATACCGCCAGTGCCTGGCATCTGGCCGATACGCTGGGCCTGCCGGTGCTGCTGGTGGTCCAGCCCAGAGGGGCCAGCCTGACACTGGCGGCCCAGATCAACGGGCTGAAGCAGTTCCGCACCCCCAGCCATCTGGCGGGCATCCTGCTCAATGACTGCGCCCCCCATTTATATGCTCTGCTGGCTCCCATGCTGGAACGGGAGACCGGCCTGCCGGTGCTGGGCTATCTGCCCCACCTGCCGGATGCCGCCCTTGAAAGCCGCCACTTAGGGCTGAAAACTGCCGGGGAGATTGCGGACTTACAGCAGAAGATCAGCCGGATGGCCGATGCGCTGGTGATGGATTGGGAGAAGCTTTTTGCCCTGACCGAAGGCGCAGCGCCTTTGGTGCACACAGATCAGCTCCCCCTTGCGGGAGAGCTGCCGCCCCAGGGAGCAGAGGAACAGCGCCCCCGCGTTCCCATTGCCGTTGCAAGGGATGCGGCGTTTTGCTTCACCTACGCCGAAACGCTGGAAGCACTGGAGCGGGCGGGGGCGGAGCTCTGCTGGTTCAGCCCCCTGCAGGACTCCGCCCTGCCGGAGCAGATCGGCGGGCTCTATCTGCCCGGCGGCTACCCGGAGCTGTATGCCGGGCAGTTGAGCGCGAACCGCTCCATGCTGGCCTCTGTGCGCCGGGCTGTGGAGCGCGGTCTGCCCACGGTGGCCGAGTGCGGGGGCTTTCTCTATCTGGGCCAGAGCCTGGAGGATGCCAACGGGGAACGCTGGCCCATGGCAGGTGTCCTGCCGGGGCAGGGCTTCCGGGTGGGGAGGCTGGTGCGGTTTGGATACGCGGCATTGACTGCCCACGCCGACAGTATGCTGTTCCGCGCCGGGGAGCGTCTGCCGGTGCACGAGTTCCACCACTGGGATTCCACAGACAACGGCACCGGCTTTACCGCCGCAAAGCCCAACGGGAAGCAATGGGACTGCGGCTTTGCAAATGAGCATTTCTATGCGGGCTTCCCGCATTTGTATTGGGCGGGCACGGCCCTGCCCCGGCGGTTCGTGGATGCCGCCGCACACTATCATCAAGAGGAACAGGACCAATGACAGAGCTTGAACTGAAACAGCTTCTTTCCAAGATCACCCGGCCGGACGAGACCGCACGCACCGCCGCCCATGCTCACTGGGCCAGCCTGGCCAAGCCGCTGGGCGGGCTGGGCAGGCTGGAGACCATGCTGGAGGATGCCGGCAGAGCTGGCGTTTTCCCGCCGGGCCGTGCTGGTGCTCTGCGCCGACAACGGCGTGGTGGCGCAGGGCGTGAGCCAGACAGACCAGAGCGTGACCCGGGCCGTGGCCGAGAACCTTGCTGCCCGGCGCACCAGTGTCTGCCAGATGGCAAAAACGGCCCGCTGCGAAGTGGTTCCTGTGGACCTTGGCATGGCCGGGGAGCCGGTGCCCGGGGTGCAGAACTGCCGCATTGCCGCCGGGACGGCGGATTTCACCACCGGCCCTGCCATGACCCGCCAGCAGGCGGTGGATGCCATTGCGGCGGGCATGGGGCTTGTCCGGGCGCAGAAGGCGGCGGGGGTGCAGCTGCTGGCCACGGGCGAGATGGGCATTGGCAACACCACCACCTCCAGCGCCGTGGCCGCTGTTCTGCTGGATCAGCCCGTGGAGCGGATGACAGGCCGGGGCGCGGGCCTTTCCGACGCAGGGCTTGCCCGCAAGCTGGATGCCATCCGGTGGGGCATTGCGCGGAATCAGCCCGATGCCGCTGACCCTCTGGACGTGCTTTCCAAGCTGGGCGGGTTCGACATCGCCGGGCTGTGCGGTGTTTTTCTGGGCGGCGCGCTGGAAGGCCTGCCCGTGCTGATGGATGGCTTCATCAGCGGGGTGGCGGCTCTGTGCGCGGTGCGGCTCTGCCCCGCCGCGGAAAAGGCCATGTTTGCCAGCCACTGCTCCACCGAACCAGCAGCAAGGCTGGTGCTGGAAGCGCTGGGCAAAGCGCCCCTGCTCACCGCCGGGCTCCATCTTGGCGAGGGCACCGGAGCGGTGGCAAGCATCCCGCTGTGGGATATGGCGCTGGCCGTTTACCGCGATTGCTATTCCTTCACGGAGGGCGGCATCACGCCGTACACCCCCCAATGCTGACGCTGGTATTGGGCGGTGCCGCCAGCGGCAAGAGCGGGTATGCCGAGAGCCTGGTGCTGAAAACCGCGCTCCCGCGCTATTACATCGCCACCATGCAGGTGTGGGATGCCGAGTGTGCCGCCCGGGTGGAAAAGCACCGGAGGATGCGGGCGGCAAAGCAGTTTGAGACCGTGGAGTGCCCCCTGCATCTGGAGAACATCCGTCTGCCTGCCCGGGGAACTGCGCTGTTGGAGGATCTGGGCAACCTGACCGCCAACGAGCTCTACGACCCCGCCGGGGCGGGAGAAAATGCCGCTTCGGCCATTTTGGAAGGACTGGACCAATTGGCCGGACAATGTGTGCACCTCATCGTGGTCTCCAACGAGGTGTTCAGCGGCGGTGCCGACTACGCAGGCGACACCGGGCGCTACCTGAAAGCGCTGGCGCAGGTGAACAATGCCCTTGCCGCCCGGGCTGACCATGTGGTGCGGGTGGTGTGCGGCATCCCGGTCTATTATAAAGGAGTGGAAAAATGATTGGATTGCAGACCATTGCAGTGGCCTTTGCCATGTTTTCGGCCCTGCCGGTGCCGCAGTTCGCGTGGAACCAGAAAAACATGCGGTATGCCATGTGTGCCTTCCCGCTCATCGGAGTGGTCATTGGCGGGCTGTGGTGCCTGTGCGGCGCTCTGCCCCTGCCGATGCCCGCAAAGGCGGCGGGATTCTGCCTGATCCCGGTCTGGGTCACGGGCGGTATCCACCTGGATGGCTATACCGACACCTGCGATGCCCTTTCCAGCTATGGCGACCGGGAAAAGAAGCTGGAGATCCTCAAAGACCCCCACTGCGGTGCCTTTGCGGTGATCCGGCTGTGCAGTTATTTTGCGGCCTACCTTGCCCTTTGCGCCTGCGTGGACTTTACGCCCCGGGTGGGCCTGTGCTGGACACTGGCCCTTGTGCTGGAACGGGCCCTTTCGGGCCTGGCCGTGGCATCGTTCCCGATGGCAAAGAACACCGGCCTTGCCCACACCTTTGCCACGGCGGCGGATCAGACCACCGTCCGCCGGGTGCTGATGGTGCTGGCCGCTCTGCTCAGCGCCGCCCTGCTGGCACTGGGCGGCTGGGCGCTGGTGCTGGCGGCGTTGCTGGTGTTTGCACGCTACCATGTTGTTTCGGACAAGCAGTTTGGCGGCATCACCGGCGATCTGGCCGGGTGGTTTTTGCAGAAAGCCGAGCTGTGGATGCTGGCGGCGCTGTGTGCCTGCCAGTGGGGAGGACTGTTATGATCTTTATCACCGGGCCGCTGTACAGCGGCAAGCGCACCTTTGCCCAGCGCCTGCCCGGCACCCGCATTGCGGAGGTGCAGGCCCTGGCCGCAGAGGCTGAGGATCTGGAAAAGCTTGCGGAGGAGCTCTCCGCTTATGATATCGTGATGGCCACCGAGGTGGGCGGCGGCGTGGTGCCCATGGACGCAGGGGAGCGTGCCGCCCGGGAAGCCGCCGGGCGGCTGGCCTGCCTGCTGGCGGCCCGGGCCGGGTGCGTGGTGCAGATGTTCTGCGGCATCCCCACAGTATTGAAAGGAGAACTGCCCCCATGCTGATCTATCTTTTGCGCCACGGCCTGACGGCCTACAACGCCGAAAAGCGCTATCAGGGCCAGCGGGATATCCCCCTGAGCCCTGCGGGCCGCGCCCAGCTGCGGCAGGCTGACCTCCGGCCGGAAACGGTCTATATCACCCCGCTCTGCCGCACCCGGCAGACCGCTGAGGTGCTCTTCCCGGGTGCAAGGCTCGTGGAGGTGAAAGACCTGCAGGAGATGTGCTTCGGCAGCTTTGAGGGCCGCAATTTCATTGAGATGGAGCACGACCCGGATTATCTGGCCTGGGTGAACGCCAACTGCGAAAGCCCCTGCCCGGACGGCGAGACCAAGGCTGTCTTTTCGGAGCGGGTGTGCAGGGCCTTTGCCGCACTGGTGGACAGGGCCCTTGCCGATGGGGAAGAGACACTGGTCGTTCTGGCCCACGGCGGTACCCAGATGGCTGCCATGGAGCGCTACGCCCTGCCCCATGCGGATTATTACCACTGGTGCGCCCCCAACGCGGGCGGTTACGTTCTGGATGCAGGAGATTGGGCGGAGCAGCGGGTGCTGCACCTGCTGAAGACTGTGCAGTACACAAAGGAGGATGCCCGATGATCGAATACGCAGTACTCGGCGGTTTTGTGCTGGACTGCCTCTTTGGCGACCCGGCTTGGCTGCCCCACCCGGTGGTGTACATGGGCAAGGCCATCTCGGCGCTGGAAAAGCGCCTGCGGGCCCGCCTGCCCAAAACGCCTCAGGGGGAACTGCTGGGCGGGGCCATTGTGGCCTTCTGCCTGCCGGTGGGCACCTTTCTGCTGACGAGCCTTGTCTGCCTGGGGGCTGCCCGCATCAGCCCGTGGCTGGGGCTGGCCGTCCAGATGTTCTGGTGCGGGCAGGCACTGGCCGCAAAGGGATTGGCGCAGGAGAGCACCAATGTTTACCGGGAGCTGGTCAAGCCCGACCTGCCTGCCGCCCGCAGGGCGGTCAGCCGCATCGTGGGGCGGGACACCCAGGATCTGACGCTGGAGGGTGTGACCAGGGCTGCTGTGGAGACGGTGGCCGAAAACGCCAGCGACGGCGTGATCGCACCCCTGCTCTATATGCTCATCGGCGGGGCACCGCTGGCCCTGACCTACAAGGCCATCAACACGATGGACAGTATGCTGGGCTACAAAAACGAAAAATATCTCTACTTTGGCCGTGTGCCCGCCAAGCTGGACGATGTGGCAAATTACCTTCCCAGCCGCCTTGCCGCCCTGCTGTGGGTGGCTGCCGCGGCCTTTACGCACAATGACGCAAAAGGGGCGTGGAAGATCTGGCGGCGGGACCGCCGGAACCACGCCAGCCCCAACAGCGCCCAGACCGAGAGCGCCTGCGCCGGTGCGCTGGGGGTGCAGCTGGCCGGGCCCGCCTATTACTTTGGCGAATACTACGCCAAGCCCACCATCGGCGATCCGCTGCGTCCCATTGAACCGGAGGATATCCTGCGTGCCAACCGGATGATGTACGTGGCAGGCGCTTTTGCACTGGCGTGGGGCGTGGCAATACGGGCTATTTTGTAACGACCTCGCCCTCTCAGTCATGCCTTGCATGACAGCTCCCCCAAAGGGGGGAGCCAAGAACTGGGATCCAGAACCATCCAGGAAAAGGAGAACGAACATGCAACTAGTACATGGCGGCGATTGGGCCGGTTATCGGGCCGAGTTCGGGCGGGATGCGCTGGATTTTTCGGCCAACGTCAGCCCGCTGGGTCTGCCGGAAGGGGTGGCCCGGGCCATCACGGCGGCATTGCCCACGGCCGACCGCTACCCCGACCCCCTGTGCCGGGAACTGCGGGCAAAGCTGGCGCTCCATGAGGGCGTGCCGGCGGAGCAGATCCTCTGCGGCAATGGGGCGGCAGACCTTATCTTCCGGCTGGTCTGGGCCAAAAAGCCCCGCCGGGCGCTGGTCACCGCACCCACCTTTGCGGAGTATGCCACTGCTTTGGAAAGTGTCGGCTGCACGTTGGAACGCTTCTTTTTGCGGGAACAGGAGGATTTTGCAGTCACGGATGCGTTCTGTGCGGCCATCCGTCCGGGGGTGGACATGGTGTTCCTCTGCCAGCCCAACAATCCCACCGGCCAGCTGACGACCCTGCCGCTGGTGGAGCATATCCTCCGCCGCTGCGCGGCGTGCGGCACCCTGCTGGTGGTGGACGAATGCTTCCTTGATTTCCTGCCCGACCATGCCCTGCACACGGCAAAAGGTCTGCTGGGGGAGGGAGATCTGGTCATCCTGAAAGCCTTCACCAAGCTCTACGGCATGGCGGGCGTGCGGCTGGGCTATGCCCTGAGTGCCGATACGGCGCTGCTGGAACAGATGCAGGCCTGCGGCCAGCCCTGGGGTGTTTCCAGTCTGGCGCAGGCGGCGGGCCTTGCCGCGCTGGAGGAGACAGCGTATGTGGAAAAGGTCCGGGCCCTCATTGCTGAACAGCGGCCCCGCCTGACGGCTGGGCTGCGGGCGCTGGGCCTGCGGGTGCTGGACGGCAGGGCAAATTACCTGCTGTTTCAGGCCCCGGAGACGCTGGGAGAAGCCCTGCGGCAAAGGGGTGCTGTGCTGCGCAGCTGTGCGAACTACCCCGGGCTGGGCCCCGGCTGGTACCGCACTGCCGTGCGCACCGGGCCTGAAAACGAACAGCTTTTGAAACTTCTTGCGGAGGTGCTGGAATGAGCAAGGCAAAGTGCATTATGGTGCAGGGAACCATGAGCGGTGCAGGCAAAAGCCTGCTGTGCGCCGCCCTCTGCCGCATTTTTGCGCAGGACGGTTACCGCGTGGCTCCCTTCAAGAGCCAGAACATGGCGCTGAACAGCTTTGTCACCCGGGATGGGCTGGAAATGGGCCGGGCACAGGTGGTGCAGGCGCAGGCCGCAGGCATCGAGCCGGATGTGCGGATGAACCCCATCCTGCTCAAGCCCAGCAGTGACGTGGGCAGTCAGGTCATTGTGAACGGCGAGGTGCGGGGCCAGATGTCCGCCGCCGCCTACTTCAAAATGAAAAGAGCGCTCATCCCGGAGATCCTCTCAGCCTACAACAGTCTGGCCGAAACCGTGGACATCATCGTCATTGAGGGGGCCGGAAGCCCGGCGGAGATCAACCTGAAGGCAGACGATATCGTCAACATGGGCCTTGCCCGGCTGGTGGATGCCCCCGTTCTGCTGGCGGGAGACATCGACCGGGGCGGTGTGTTCGCCCAGCTGTACGGCACGGTGGCGCTGTTGGAGCCAGAGGAGCGCGCCCGCATCAAGGGGCTGCTCATCAATAAATTCCGCGGCGATGTGGAGATCCTGCGCCCCGGCCTTGCTATGCTGGAAGAAAAAACGCAGCTGCCGGTGCTGGGGGTCGTGCCCTACCTGAAGGTGGACATTGAGGACGAGGATTCGCTTTCCACCCGGCTGGATGCGGGCAAAGCAATCCACCCGCTGGATGCGGCCATCCTCCGCCTGCCGCACATCTCCAACTTTACCGATTTCATGCCGCTGGAGCAGCACCCGCTGCTGGGGGTGCGGTATGTGCAGAACACCCGCCAGCTGGGCACACCGGATCTCATCATCCTGCCCGGCACCAAGAACACAGTGGATGACCTGCTCTGGCTGCGGCAGTCCGGGCTGGAAGCAGCCCTGTTGAAGCTGGCGGCCAACGGCACGCCGGTGCTGGGGGTCTGCGGCGGGTATCAGATGCTGGGCGAGACGCTGGCCGACCCTGAGGGCACGGAGAGCGGCACGGCGCAGACTGTGCGGGGGCTGGGGCTGCTGCCCACCCGCACGGTGTTTACCGGCCAGAAGCACCGCACCCAGGACACTGCCGCCGTGACCGCCGCCCCCTTTGCGGGTGCGGCCCTGACCGGATATCAGATCCACACCGGCCGCACCGAGGTGCAGGGTGTGCCCTTCTGCACACTGGCAGACGGCACACCCGAGGGCTGCGTGCAGGACAATGTGTTCGGTACCTACCTGCACGGCCTGTTTGATACCGGTGAACTTACCGAGAAGCTGGTGGCCCTGCTCTGCCGGCGCAAGGGCATTGCGCCGGACAGCGCGGCCCTCATCCCGATGGAGCAGTACCGCCAGCAGCAGTTTGACCTGCTGGCCGATGGCGTGCGCGGCGCGCTGGATCTGGATGCCGTTTACGCGGCCATGGGGTTGGAAAACCCGCGGAGGAATGCACAATGATCCCACAACATCATCTGCCCGCCGACATTGAGCGGACAAGCCTTTCCATCATCACGGCAGAGCTGGAAGCGTTGGGCCTGACCCCGCCGCCCGAGACTGCCGCTGTGGTCAAGCGGGTCATCCACACCACTGCCGACTTTGACTATGCGAAAAATCTGCGCTTCACGCCGGGGGCTGTGGCGGCAGGTGTGGCCGCCCTGCGGGCCGGAACTCCCATCATCACCGACACCAACATGGCGCTTTCGGGCATTTCCAGGCCTGCCCTTGCCCGGCTGGGCGGCAGTGCCCTCTGCTATATGGCGGACCCCGAGGTGGCGCGGATCGCAGCCGAGACCGGAACCACCCGGGCAGTGGCTTCCATGCACCGCGCGGCGCAGGAGCACCCCGGGGCCATCCTTGCGGTGGGCAATGCCCCCACCGCCCTGCTGACCATTGTGGAGGAGATCGAGGCCGGGCTGCGGCCTGCCCTGGTCATTGCCGTGCCGGTGGGGTTTGTAAACGTAGTGGAAAGCAAGGAAGCGCTGTTTGCCGCCTGTGCAGCCCACGGCGTGCCTGCCATCGCGGCCATGGGCCGCAAGGGAGGAAGCACCGTGGCCGCCGCAGTCTGCAACGCTCTGGTCTACTCCGCTGCCGAGATGCTGGACCCAGCGGCAAGAGGGTGGAAATAGGGCGGAACCGGTAAAAACGCCCCTTTTTACGCTTTTGCTTGACTTTTTGGTAGAAACAAGGTATCGTTTATCTGTATGACAATTGATATATGAGTTGAAGCTTTGCGTGAAAAAGGAAACATTATGGCACAGACGATTTTAGAAGAAAAGAAAAAATCACGGCTGATGACAGAGGGCAGCATCTGGAAGAGCATCCTGCTCTTCTCGGTGCCGCTGATCCTGGGCAACATGCTGCAGCAGCTGTACAACACCGCCGATTCCATCATCGTGGGCAACTTTGTGGGCAGCAACGCGCTGGCAGCCGTCGGCTCCAGCGGCTCGCCCATCTTCCTGCTCATCGGGTTCAGCCAGGGCATTGCCGTGGGTGCCGGTGTCGTGGTGTCCCAGTTTCTGGGAGCCAAGGACAGGGAGGGTGCGCACACTGCGGTTCACACCTCGCTGGCCCTTTCGGCCATTCTGGGTGCGATCCTGACCGTGTGCGGCGTTGCCGTCAGCCGTGCCCTGCTCACCGCCATGAACACCCCCGCAGAGGTGCTGGAGGATGCGGTGCTCTATATGCGGCTCTATTTTGGCGGCGTGCTGTTCAGCGTGGTGTATAACATGGCGGCCGGTATCCTGAACGCCGCCGGCAACTCCAAGCGGAGCCTGCTCTACCTGGGCGTTGCCTCCATCACCAACATCGTCCTCGACCTTGTTCTGATTGCCGGATGCAAGATGGGCGTGGCCGGTGCGGCCATTGCCACCGATATCAGCCAGCTGGTGTCCTGTGTGCTCTCCCTGCGCTTTCTGATGCGGGTGGAGGACGATTACCGCGTGACGGCAAAGGAAGTGCGCGTGCACAAAAAGATGGCGGTCCGCATCATCAAGGTGGGCCTGCCCACCGGTATCCAGAACATGGTCATCTCCCTTTCCAATGTGCTGGTGCAGGTCAGCGTCAACGGCTATGGTGCCGCTGCCATGGCAGGCTTTGCCGCCTATATGAAGGTGGATGGCTTCAACATTCTGCCTGTGCTGAGCTTCAGCATGGCGGCCACCACCTTTGTGGGCCAGAACTTTGGTGCGGGCAAGATCGACCGTGTCAAAAAGGGCACCTTTGTCACCCTGGGCATGTGCATCGTTTACACCATCCTGACCGGCATCCTGCTGCTCGCCTTCCAGGACCCCATCATGCACCTGTTCACCGGCGATGAAACGGTCATTGCCTACGGCAAGATCTGTATGCTCTATTTCTGCCCCTTCTACTGGATGCTGGGCATCCTGCAGGGCCTTGCCGGTACGGTGCGCGGCACCGGCAAGAGCGTGCCGCCCATGGTGGTGCTGCTGATCTCCCTGTGCCTGTTCCGTATTGTCTGGATCCAGTTTGCCCTGCCCCTGTTTGCAGGCATTGAGGGTGTGCTGCTGGTTTACCCGGTGTCCTGGGCTGTGGGTGCAGTGCTGATGGTGCTCTACGCCTGGAAGGGCAAATGGATGCAGCTGCCGGAAGCAATTTCGTAAATCAAGCGCACCCGATCCCCCGGTAAAAGCGCATTTTATACAAAAAGTGACGTATGAATGCGTAAAAATATTCGGGGGGGGGGGCTAAAAAATCTGCGAAAATCAGTTGATTTCTGCCGAAAAATGCCGTATACTGAATTATAGTTTCAAATCGAACGACGGACTTCGACAAAAGGGGCTGATAAGATGGAGTGCACGCAGGCAGAGGCTTTTGAACAGTATATTCGGGATCTGCGCGTTGTGCGCTCGATCTCCCGGCCCAGCTTTCCGGAGGGCAAAGCTCCCGCTGCTGTGCTGGAAGAGATCCAGACCAACGCGCTGAGATGCAACACCCTGATGCGGCAGAATGAGGCACTGCTGGCGCAGTTTGTCTACGACCGTGACCCTGCCTCCCTGACCGAAGAGGATATCCAGGGACTGAGTGCCTTTGCGGGCAGGCTGTTCAACTACGCGAACAGCGAGGATATGGGCGTGGCGTTCAAGGTGCATCAGCTGCTGCTGGCAGCGGCCCGCAGCCGGGAAGACGTGCCCATGATCGTCAGGGAGCTGTACTACACGGGCATCACCCTGCATTATATGAACGTCCGGGATGAGGGAACTGGCATCAACCTGTTGGGAGATGCGATTCAGGTCTATTTTACGGAAGCTGCTGAATACATGTCACGGTATGAACAGCTGGACAGGAATACCCGGCAGTATCTCATCCGCTGTGTGGGCAACACCCGGCTGGGGATGTCCCGCGGCACCCATGCGGAAAGCTGCCGGTATCTGGAGCGGTTCCACCGCGCAATGGAGGTCATCCAGTCTGCGCATTACCATGCGCTGGACCCGGAGTTCCCCTGGGAAAGCTACATCTATTCCATGCACATGGACCGCATGACCCTGCTGACCCATCTGCGGCAGGAGGAGGATCCCGAGGTGGCGCGGCAGGTGCTGGAATCGGCGGAATACATCTGGGGGCACAAGAAGAAGTACAAGGGTCAGGATGCGCGCCTGCAGAACTGGCGGGTGCCCTATTTTTACGCCGCTGCCCGCTACCATGCCGGGGTGGGCAGCCTGGAAGACGTGGTCAAGATCCTTCTGGAATCGGCGGGAAGCGTGGCGCAGGATGATTATTCTGCCGAGGCCATCAACCGGAAGCTGGTTCTGGCGGCCTATCTCTCGGTCTATGCAGAACGTCTGGACGAGGCGGGAGCACAGAGGTATCGTGCAACCGTGGAGCAGGTGCGCCGTTCTGCGGATCAGTATCTGGAACAGATGCCGGCCAGCCAGTATCCCCGTGTGGTAAACTCTGCCGCCTGGGAGTTGAGCAAGATCAGCACCAGCTCAGATGAAACGGCGAACCGCCGGATGCTGGGCAGTATTCTGGCCGGGCACAAGCCGACCTATGTCCACTCGCTGATGGTGGCAGAGCTGACCCGTGCCCTGCTGCATCGGCAGATCGAGACAAGGCCCGAAACACTGGTGGGCCTGCTGGGCTGCAGGAGCGCGGCCGAGGTGCAGGCCCGGCGGGAAGAGCTCTGCCAGACGGCCTATGAGTGCGGCCTGTACCACGACCTTGGTAAGTGTGCCGTTCTGATGTACATCGACAACAACGCCCGCCGCCTGCTGGATGAGGAGTTTTTCTGCATCCAGAGCCACCCAAGGACCGGCGCTGACATTCTGAATAGAATGGGCTGCGGAAGAACGCTGGCCCTGGCGGCGCTCTATCACCACTGCTATTACAACGGCAAGGGCGGATATCCCAATGATGTACCCTCCTGCCCGCCGGAGATCAAGGGAATCGTGGATGCGCTGAGCGTGGCAGACTCACTGGATGCCGCCACCGATAATATCGGCCGGTGCTACAACCTTGCCAAGCCCTTCCGCACGCTGCTGGAAGAGCTGCGGGCCCAGAGCGGCACCCGCTATGCGCCCAATGTGGTCGCCCTGTTCGAGGATGAGCGTTTCTGCCAGCAGCTGGCAGAGAACACGGATGCCGAGCGCAAAAGGGTGTATCTGCAGGTGTATCACGCCGGAAGGGAAGAAAAATAAATATCATAAGCAAAAGGAGCCTCTTGGGCTCACATCCCCTGTCTCTACAGGGAAATAGGTGTGAGTGCCAAAAGGCTCCTTTTCTTTTGCTCTTATGATATTAGATGCAAAAAGCTTTGTCAAGCACCGGCGGCTGCATCGCTTCAGCCGGGGTACTTAGCCACTTCCAGCAGTTCCTCTGCCCGGCGGACCTGTTCCGCCGTGGGGGGAACCGCATCGGGCAGGGGATAGGAGATGCCCAGCTTCTGCCACTTGAACAGCCCCAGCGTGTGGTAGGGGAGAACCTCCACCCGCTGCACCGTTTTCAGGCTGCGGATGAAATCTGCGGTCCTGCGCAGGCCCTCCTCGTCATCGGTGAGACCGGGCACCAGCACATGCCGGATCCAGAGCGGAACGCCCAGATCGGAAATATGCCGTGCCATGGCTAAAATGTTGGCATTGTCCCTGCCGGTAAGCTGACGGTGCTTCTCCGGGTCGATCTCCTTGAGATCCAGGATCACCAGACTGGTGGAAGCCATCAGGGTATCGAAGGCGGCCAGGTAGGCGGGGTCATCGGGCTGGAATGGCTGACCGGCCGTGTCCAGCGCGGTGTGCACCCCCTTGGCGCGCGCCAGCTGGAAGAATTTTGTCAAGAAGTCCATCTGCCGCAGCGGCTCGCCGCCGCTGACGGTGATGCCGCCCTTCTTGCCCCAGTAATTGCGGTAGCGCCAGACGTGCTGGAACAGCTTCTCCGGAGACCATTCCGTGCCGCCCTCAGCGCTCCACGTTTCGGGGTTGTGGCAGTATTTGCAGCGCAGGGCACAGCCCTGCAGAAAGACAACGAATCGGACACCCGGCCCGTCCACCGAGCCGAAGCTTTCCAGCGAGTGGACGAGACCGATAGGGTCACAGTGCGGCATGGCAGGTACGGGAGATCACGTCCATCTGCTGCTCGCGGGTCAGGTCGATGAACTTGACCGCATAGCCGGAGACGCGGATGGTGAAGTTGGCGTATTCTTCCTTTTCGGGGTGCTCCATGGCATCCAGCAGCTTCTCCTTGCCGAACACGTTCACGTTCAGGTGGTGTGCACCCTGATCGAAGTAGCCGTCCATCACCTGCACCAGGTTCTCCTTGCGCTCCTCCTCGCTGTGGCCCAGAGCCTCGGGGTTGATGGTCTGGGTGTTGGAGATGCCGTCCAGAGCCCAGTGGTAGGGCAGCTTGGCAACAGAGTTCAGGGAAGCCAGCAGACCGTTCTGCTCCGCACCGTAGCTGGGGTTTGCACCGGGTGCAAAGGGGGTAAAGGCGGCACGGCCATCGGGCAGAGCACCAGTGTACTTGCCGTACACCACGTTGGAGGTGATGGTCAGGATGGAGGTGGTAGCCTCGGAGTTGCGGTAGGTGTGGCGCTTCTTGATCATCTCCAGGAAGGTGCGCAGCAGCCAAACGCCGATCTCATCGGCACGGTCGTCATCGTTGCCGTACTTGGGGAAGTCGCCCTCCACCTCATAGCCGGTGGCCAGGCCGGTCTCATCGCGCACGACCTTGACCTTGGCGTACTTGATGGCGCTCAGGGAGTCGATGACGTGGGAGAAGCCTGCAATGCCGGTGGCAAAGGTGCGGCGCACATCGGTGTCGATCAGGGCCATCTCGGCTTCCTCGTAGTAGTACTTGTCGTGCATATACTGGATCAGGTTCAGCACGTTGACGTACAGGCCGGCCAGCCAGTCCAGCATCTGGACATACTTGGGCAGGACTTCGTCATAGTTCAGGTACTCGCTGGTGATGGGGGCATAGTTGGGGCCGCACTGCTCGTGGCTCTTCTCGTCCACGCCGCCGTTGATGGCGTACAGCAGGCACTTTGCCAGGTTGGCGCGGGCACCAAAGAACTGCATCTCCTTGCCGGTCTGGGTGGCAGACACGCAGCAGCAGATGGAGTAATCGTCGCCCCAAACGGGCTTCATCACATCATCGTTCTCGTACTGGACAGAGCTGGTGTTGATGGACACCTTGGCAGCGTACTTCTTGAAGTTCTCGGGCAGGGCAGAGGAGTACAGAACGGTCAGGTTCGGCTCCGGTGCGGGGCCCATGTTCTCCAGAGTGTGCAGGAAGCGGTAGCAGTTCTTGGTGACCATGCTGCGGCCGTCCATGCCGATGCCGCCCACTTCCAGGGTGGCCCACACGGGGTCGCCGGAGAACAGCTGGTTGTAGCTGGGGATGCGGGCAAACTTGACCATGCGGAACTTCATCACCATGTGGTCGATCAGCTCCTGAGCCTGGCTCTCGGTCAGGGTGCCGTTCTCCAGATCGCGCTGGATGTAGATATCCAGGAAGGTGGAGATGCGGCCCACGCTCATGGCAGCGCCGTTCTGGGTCTTGATGGCGGCCAGATAGCCGAAGTACAGCCACTGGCAGGCTTCCTTGGCGTTCTTTGCGGGCTGGGAGATGTCGCAGCCGTAGGCCTCGGCCATCTTCTTCATGCCCTTCAGGGCGCTGATCTGGCGTGCGATCTCCTCGCGCAGGCGGATCACGTCATCGGTCATGGTGCCGTCACCGCAGTTGGCAAAGTCCTCCTGCTTGAACTTGATCAGGGCATCGATGCCGTACAGGGCCACGCGGCGGTAGTCGCCCACGATGCGGCCGCGGCCGTAGGTGTCGGGCAGACCGGTGATGATGTGGGTGTGGCGGGCAGCCTTCATCTCAGGGGTGTAGGCATCGAACACAGCCTGGTTGTGGGTGCGGGTATAGTCGGTAAAGATCTTGTGCAGCTCCTCGCTGGGCTGATAGCCGTAGGTGGTGCAGGCCTGCTCTGCCATCTTGATGCCGCCGTAGGGCATGAAAGCACGCTTGAGGGGCTTGTCGGTCTGTAAGCCAACGATCTGCTCCAGATCCTTCAGGGTCTCGTCGATATAGCCGGGGCCGTAAGCGGTCAGGCTGCTGACAACTTCGGTCTCCATGTCCAGCACGCCGCCCTTGGCGCGCTCTTCCTTCTGCAGCTTCTGCAGGGCACCCCACAGCTTATCGGTCGCCTCGGTGGGGCCAGCCAGAAAGCTTTCGTCGCCGTCGTACGGGGTGTAGTTCTTCTGGATGAAGTCGCGGACATTGACTTCCTCTTTCCAGATGCGGCCCTCAAAGCCTTCCCACTGTTCAAAATTGATCATTGGAACCTCCTTGCTCCATTCCATGCGCGGGTTAGCGCACTCTAACTATTGAGCCTTTGAAAAACCGCACTGTATAGGCGGCTTTCTGGGGGCGAAACGGTCTTGAACTGCCGTCTGCGGCAGTTCCAACTACAAGGTGTAGACAAAAATGAAAACCTGCCCACAAAATCTTGCGTTACTATAATAACAAGAACCACTTTAAAAAGCAATAGAAAACAAGTGGGTTTTCTTCCAAAGCAAGGGGGATTCTTTGGGCAGAATGTAGAAAAAAAGCTAAAACCCCGGCGACACACACCTTTTTCGGGAAAAATTGCAAATTGAGGGTTGACAAGACTAACCACTTATGGTATTCTGTTCTCGCAACGGCGGTTAGCTAACTCTAACCACGATGCACCAAAAAAAGGAGCGTCTGCAAGCGCTCCGTTCCATTCCTCCATTCCATACTCTCTTTTTCTTGGCAGGATGCAGCATTCTGGTTTGCTCTGCATCCGCTGCGCGGCACACAGGGCTCTGGTACGGCACTGTGCGCAGATGAAAACAAAAACGGGACACTCAGCTTGACCACCTGAGTGCCCCGATTTTTGTTTTGTCCCGGTCGTTGATCAGCCGCATCCCGGGGAGCGGACAACATCTTTACACCACCGCGTCCCGCAGCAGCTGGTAGACCGTCTCCGCGTTTCCATCGGGGGAGCGGAGGGAGACGAATTTTCCGTTTACCTGGCAGACTCCGTCCGAATAGACGGTGAAGAGCAGGTTCTGGCTGGAATCGTCTGCAAAGCGCAGGGTGATGGAATGCGCTTCGTAGTCGTGGGAGTAGGAGCGGGCATTCTGGTTGAACTTCTGGTAGCAGCTCGCGTTTTGCAGGATCTTGAAAAATGCCTGATAGGTGTCATCGCCCGCAGAATAGGCGTGGGTGGTGACTACCGATGGGCTCAGGCTGACGGTATCCTCCACACTGACAGAGACGGAAGTGCTTTTATTGATATCGGTTTTCAGGTCAACGCGGCGGTTGGAAACGAATAACAGCACGAACAACAGGACCCAGAGGGCCATGATGGCATAAAAACGGAGACTTTTGTTTTCCATAAGGCGTTCTCCTTTGATGGGCCGCACAGCAGGGCGGCCAGAGAGATTCAGAGAGTACGCTTTCATTATAGTGCCGGAACGCGCAGGATGTCAACTGTTCTCCAGATGCTTCTGTGCCGCAAAGGTACCTGCGGCGCTGGCGGCAAACACAAAATAGTAGCTTGCGATGCGGAAGAGCATCAGGGTGCTCATGGCTTCGCCGCTGGTCATAAAGCTGCTGAACACCAGCAGAAAGGCTGTTTCAATGGAGCCCATGCCTGCCACATTGGGCAGGGCGTTGGAAAGGAAGAGCATCAGGCTGGTGAGCAGCTGTACCTGCCAGAAGCTCAGCCCGCAGGAAAGCCCCATGAACCGGATGCAGAACCACGGCAGGGTGAACATCAGAAACAGCTTGAGGGTCTGCACGGTAAGGATGCGGGCACAGCGGCCCTTGTCGGCCAGCAGGAGGCGGCTCTCGGTGGCCAAGGTGTCCAGCTGCTCCAGCCACTTTTCCCGGCGGGTCTGCCATGGTTCCGTTTTGGGCAGAAAGCCCATGGCCCAGCGGGCCAGCCGCTGCACCAGCGGCGAGACACAGAGCAGCACCAGCGTCACGATGACCAGCGCCACCACGCAGTAGGCGGCGGGCAGATAGTGCATCACGCCGGAGGTGTTGGCGGCGAGCCAACGGTGCTGCAGCAGGAGCATCACAGTGGCATAGAGCAGAACGGTGGTCTTGTGGAATACATATTGCAGGGTCATCAGGCCCACACCGGGGCCCAGCGGCAGGCCGCAGTGGTAGAGATAATAGGACTCCATGGGCACAGCCCCGGCACCCAGGCCGACCACGTTGCCAAAGATGCCCACAAAGGCGGCATCCATGCCGCGCCGCAGGGTGAAGCCCGGCAGGCGGCAGCGGATGATGAGCCAGCAGACGACCCCCTCAAGCAGGGGGTATGTCAGGCCGATGGCCAGCACCAGCAGCACTTGCCAGAAGGAGAGCTGGGCCAGCGCGGTCGAGATCTCGGCCCAGTGGCTGCTGAAGATGAAAACCACTACACAGGTCAGCGCCAGCAGCACCAGCAGAGAAAGGATCGCTTTTTTGCGGGAGGGCTGCTGGGGGGTGTTGGTCTGTTCCATGGGACAAGGCTCCTTTCACGATACTGCTTGCAGTATAACACAGCGAAACCTTGTTTTTGTGAACTGAAACAAAATTTTTCTCGTCACTTTGTGTGATATGATAAAAAAAGAACCTCTCCGGCTCACTTCGTTCGCCAGCTTTCCTATGAGGAGAAGTGGCATTGCGAAGCAATGACGGAGAGGTTTTGTGTTACTTTTTCGCTGTCAGATCTTCCACAGCAGCCCGGAGTGTCTGCTCAAAAGCCTCCTTGGAATAATACTGCTCGTACATTTTGCGGCATTCTGTCCGCATGGAGGCCAGCTCTTCCGGGTGTTCGATGGCGTGCTCCAGCAGGACAGCCAGCTGCTGCGGGTCGTCGTTGTGGTAAACGAAGCCGTTCCGCCCCTCGGAGATGAGCCCGGCGGTGCCGGTGTGCTCCGATACGATGGACGGCTTGCCGAAGATCAGACCCTCGGTGACAAAGGTGGGCATGGGGTCATCGCGGGAAGCACAGACCAAACCGGTGCACTGCTCCATCAGGCTCTTGATCTCGTCACGGGTGAGCCGCTTGCAGTAGAACACGTTTTCCGGGTAGTCTGCGGTCAGGGCGCGGACGGAGTCCATCATCTCCTTATCAGCGGCCTGGCCCACAAAGAGGAAGGAAGCCTTCTCCCGTACCTCGGGCGGCAGCAGGCGGATGGCCTTGCAGAAGATATCGTGGCCCTTGCGGCGCTCAAAGGAGCCCACTGTGGCAAACAGCGGGCGGTCGCGGTTGTAGCCCAGATCGGTGCGGACAAAGTTCTCTGCCGCGTAATCGGGCAGGCCGTAGATGAGCGGCCGGATCTCGAACTCGGGCCGCACGGCGTGCATGGCGTTGGCGGCGTGGCTGCCCACCGAGTAGACCCGGACATTCTCTCCCAGCTGGGTGGGGATCTGGTGGGCAATGTGGGGATAGCCTGCAAAGGCATCGTGGAGCCACCACAGCACCGGCACGGCGGTGCCGCTCAGGGCACGGACAGCCCGGGCCATGACCACCGTGTTGGCGATGACGAAGTCGGCACAGAGGGCCATGCCCCAGGCATCGGAGACATTGCGGCAGGACGACCGGGTGATGACCGAAGCCCCGGCATCCAGGAAGAGATGCAGGGAGCCGCCGTCACTGGGGCCCAGCACAAGTACCTCATACCCCATGCTGCGCAGCACCGGCACGGCACTCACCAGCACGATGGGCGCGCCGGTCATATCCAGCACATGGCTCATAATAAAGGCACGTTTGCCATGGGCCGAAAACGCATCCTCGGCGCAGATGCCGCGCTCGTAGTGGAGCAGGGCCTGCGGGATGAGAGCGGGCTTAGTGCAGAGCTGCGCGGCCAGCGCCAGCAGCTCAGGCACATTTTCGGGGTCATGGGCGGCGGCGCGGCAGCGCTCCAGCAGGGCGCGGCTGACCACGGCGCAGCGGTTCTGCGCCTGCAGCGGCTGGCTCTGATAGAGGGCGGTTGCCCCGCCAAAGCCGAACACAGCATTGCAGGCGACATAATCCGCGCCGTCCTGCAGGGCTTTGGCAAAGTACATCAGGGCGGTGGACATCAGCTCCACGTCCTCGGCGGCCAGAAGCACGCCGTCCACGCTTGCGGTCAGTTCCCCGTCCAGCCGGTCCACCAGCCGGAACTTGCGGTGGAGCTGGTCAGTCAGGGTGGCTTTCAGGGCCGTGCTGCGGGCCGGTGCGCAGACCAGCAGATAGGTGCTCTGGGTGTTGCTGTACTCCTGCAGGGCCAGCTGACGCTGCTGCAGGGGGGTGTAATTGTTATACATGGCTGTTCCTCCGTTCCGCTTCTCAGTTTCCACGGTGGAACAGGCGCATCAGGCTGCGGATGGGAGCAGTGAGCTTCCAGCTTTTACTGGAAAACACGCTTTCCAGCGAGGTCTCGTAGGCATTGCTCCGGGCCTGCAGATCGGCGTTTTTCTGGCACAACTGTGCGATCTCCTGCTGCAGGGCGGCTACCATCTGCTGCTGGGCCGCGGCATTCTGCTCCAGCTGCTGGATATGCTGCTTTTCGCTGTCCTTGCGCAGCTGGAGCTGCTGCACGCCCTGCAGCACGGCGCAGAACAAAGGCTCGTCCGTCAGGGTCTCCAGCGGGAAGTAGCCGTAGCTCACCACCAGCTTCATCCCGGCGGGATAGTGTGTGGTGCCCTCCAGCCGGTAGTTGGGGTCATCGCCCAGGAACAGGGTGCTGCCGCCGGAAAGGTTCAGGCCGTTGGTGGGTGCGCAGATGATGCGGTCATCTGAAAAGATCAGGTTGGTGATGCAGCAGGGCAGCTCACCCGGGTCGAACCGCAGGGCCTGTGCAGCCACCGGCAGCTCAAAGGTCGCGGTCACGGCACCGGTCAGCTCGTCGGTGGTGCAGTCGGGTGCGGTCAGGGTGTCCTTTTCCGAAAAGCCGAAGCCTGCATCATAATAGAGCAGCGGCTGCAGCAGAGTGGGCGAGTCGGTATGCATCTCGCGCTGGGGGTGTGCCGCAAGGTAGGACTGCACCTTCTGTTCCAGGGCAAGGCAGCGTTCTGCCAGATGGGAAACGCCTTCGTCCGAAAGCTTGAGCTGCTGTTCCAGCTCGGCGATCTTTTCCTGCAGAGCCGCAGTGTTCTCAGGAGCTGCGTTGTTCATAACCGGATTCTCCTCATAATATTATTTCACTTCAGCAGAGGGGGCACCCTCTGCAAAAAATCAGTGTTTTGCCGCAAAATGACGCTCAGGCGCTTCGGTGCGGGCGCTGCGCCGGCGGGGCGCTTCCGCCGCCTTCTGCTCCCGGCGGGAGGTGAGCCAGAACTTCAGGTCCCGGCGGCGCACCAGCAGCTCGCAGATGAGCAGGGTGGAGCCCAGCGAAAGGGTGAACTGCAGCACCATGCCCAGCACCGGGTGAGCCGCAAACTTCTGGGGCATCAGATACCAGGGAATGGCCGTGAGCTCCACGGTGTGGACGCAGAAGATGAACAGCGAACGGCGGCCAATGGCCTGAATGGCATGGGTGACAACGTTCTCCACCCTGCGCTGGAACCAGATGACGATGGAAAGGATGCCCAGGCCCGTCACAGCATCCAGCAGGATGCTTACGGGGCCGAGAGTCCACTCGGCCATCGAGACGCAGTCGGTGCTCTTGGTAAGAAGCACCAGTGCAGCCACAGCCAGCGCCGCTGCGATCATCCCGCCGCGCAGACGGGGCGAGAGGGGCTGATCAAAGATCTTATATTTCTTGGCAAGATAGCCCACATACAGGGCCGGAACGGTGACCATGCCCTGACCGATGCAAAAAGGGGCCTCCCAGGTGATGCAGATGCCCCAGCCTAACAGCATGGTACCCAGCACCGCCCAGTTTATGTACTGCTCCGGGAAGATATTCAGGATGAGATCCAGCAGGATCCATGCGATCATCAGCGAGAGCAGATACCACATGGGGCCGCAGGAGAAGAACAGCTGGCCGAAATAGGTGGCCGTGTGGGGCAGGCCCAGTGCAAAGCCGCCCAGCACCTTGTAGGTCTCGTAAGTGGCGTTGTGCAGGCTGCCGAACAGGCTGTAATGGATGATAAAATGGAACACGGTGGTGGCAATGCCTGTATAGATGTAAGGCTTGAGCAGCGTTTTGAACTGCTGGTCGATACACTTGCCGATGGAGCGCTTGCGGAAGCCGTAGCCGCTGGCAATGTAAAAGGCCGCCATCAGGGATTCGCGGTAGGCGAACATGCAAAAGGTCAGCGGGTTGATGTGGCTGGCATCGCCCATGGGATAAAGCTCACCGGTGTGGGCAAAGACGATGGTCAGCATGCCGACACCCTTGAGCAGATCAAACATGCCCAGCGAATTTGCGGCACGGCGTTTGGTTCCCTCCATAAAAAGGTCCTCCTCTGCGCCGCACCCCGCCCCGGGATGGCAGAATTGCCGGATTTTTGGCGCATCATGTTAAAAATTAGAGATATTTATAATAAGTATAATGCTTTTTGCCCCTGCTGTCAATCAAACCCAGGGAGAAAGCACGGTAGGCGGATACCGGGAAAAGTGTACCACACTCACGGCCTGCCCGCAACAAAAGGCAGGATTTACATCCGGGTGCACAGATTGACTGTAAGTTTAAGTTGCATATTTGTGCAATTAAATCTTGCGTTTGAGCCTCCTATGCGGTATACTCTAGGCTAGAGTACCCAGAAGATTCCATTTAGCGGAAACGAAAGGGAATATTTTAACAAAAATAAACAGGGAGTGTAAAATAATGGAAAACAAGGCTTGTAACGAAGTTGTGACCGTGGCAAATATGCCGATGACCGTTTTTGACATGATCTCTGCGATGCAGAATAAGTATGCTGACCGTGTGGCGTTCCGCTATGTGGAGGGCAAGGACACGGTGGTGGAAAAGACCTACGCTCAGTATGTGCAGGATATCCGCAAAGCGACCGGTTACCTGCAGCAGGAGCTGGGCGAGCCCAAGGGCAAGAAGATCGTTATCCTGAGCCGCACCAACTATGAGTACGGCGCGGTCGTTTTCGGCACCATGATGGCAGGCGCTGTCATCGTGACCCTGAACCAGGGCAAGAGCTGGGCCGAGCTGGAGTATGAGCTGGGCATGGTGGAGCCGGACCTCATCTTCAATGATGGCATAGATTACGGCTGCCGCGCCCAGCTGGAAGCACTTTACGGCGCTCGGCTCCGCCCCATGGATGCCTGGACCGCTGCCCCTGAGGCTGAGATGGTCAACCGCATCGACCACGAGGGTCTGCTGATGCTGATGTTCACTTCCGGCACCACCGGCCGCAGCAAGGGTGTGATGCTGAGCGAGAAGAACTACTTCACCGCCTGCCAGATGTACATCGATGGCCTGAAGTCCGTCCTTGACCATGAGGAGCGGCTGGTACCCCAGTACCTCGACCAGACCTTCAGCCACTTTACGCTGGTGCCCATGTTCCATCTGGCCGGTTTCATCTGCTACTTTGTCTATGGCGTGCAGGGCTGGACCCTGAATCTCTGCTGTGATGCCCGCGACCTGCGTCGGGATATGAGCCTGATGCACAGCGATGCCATGTCTACCCCGCCGGTGCTGGTGGAGATGATCTGCAACGAGGTCAAGCGCGGCCATGCCGACCGCCTGAACGGGCTGTGGAACCTGAGCTGCAGCTCTGCCATCCTTGATCCCGCCATTCTGAGCGATCTGGTGAAGAATGGCTTCTACATCAACCAGTGCTACTCCATGACCGAGCTGGCCGGCTATGGCCTGCTGAACGTGACCCAGGAGGGCGACCATCTGCGTGCCCTGGGCAAGCCGGACGGCTTCTGTGAGGTCAAGGTGGACGAGACCGGCGAGATCTGCGTCCGCGGCGGCTGCGTGATGCTGGGCTACTATAAGGACCCCGAGGCCACTGTCGAGACCATCGACAAGGACGGCTGGCTCCACACCGGCGACCTGGCCCGCGTGGACGAGGAAGGCTACTACTATATGACCGGCCGCAAGAAGAACCTCATCATTCTGGACAGCGGCGAGAACGTCAGCCCCGAGGAGCTGGAAAAGCTGCTGGGCAAGTGCGATGCCATCAAGGAGTGCATCGTCAAGGAGATGGGCAAGAAGATCGGCACCGTGGTCTGCTGTGAGGATGACAAGCAGCAGCAGGTGAAGGCTTTTGTCACCGAGCTGAACCGCACCCTGCCCATGTACAAGCGCATCTCCGTTGTAGAATGCAGCGCCGAGCCCCTGCCCCGCAACGCGCTGGGCAAGCTGCTGCGCAAGTAAAACCAAACGGGAGAAAAAAGGAGCAGACCATGGTAAACAATGTCTATGATCTTGTCACCCGGACAATGGAGCAGGAATTCCCCGAGCGGGTGGCCTTCCGCTGGGTAGAGGATGCCACCGGCATCGTGAAGGAAAAGACCTATGCCGAGTATGCACAGGATATCCGCCGGGCCGCTGCCTGGTTTGCCCGGAACATCCCGGAGGTAGAGGGCAAACGGGTGGTCCTGTTGAGCCGGAACTGCTATGAGTACGGCGTGAATACCTTTGGCGCTGTGCTGGCCGGGGCTGTTCTGGTAACGATGAACCAGAAAAAGACCTGGGACGAACTGAGCTGGGAGCTGGAGCTGGCAGAGCCTGCCCTCATCCTGAACGATGGGGTGGACTACGGCTGCCGTGACCAGCTGGAGGCTGCGTATGGGGAGCGCCTGCGGCCGATGGATGTCTGGAAGGACACCGCGCCCGGCGGGCTGGAAAAAAAGATCGACCCCAATGCCCTGATGGCCATGCTGTTCACCTCCGGCACCACCGGCCGCAGCAAGGCCGTGATGCTGGCGGAGCGGAACTTCTTTACCGTGATGCAGATGCACGTTGCCATGGGCGACCACATGCTGGACTTCAAGCACCGGCAGCTGCCCGAGGACAAAAACGATGTCCTGAGCAACTTTGCCATCCTGCCCCTGTTCCATCTGGGCACCTTTATCTGCCTGTTCTCCTGGCCCTTCAAGGGCTGGGCCCTGAACCTTTGCAGTGATCTGCGGAATTTCTACCGGGATCTGGGGCTGATGCACAGCGATTCCATTGCCGTGGCCCCGGTGCTGATGGAGAGCATCTACAAGGATGTCAAGCGCGGCCGCGCCGATAAGCTGAACGGCCTGTGGAACCCCTGCGGCAGCTCTGCCATGTTCGACAGCGAGATGCTGCTGGGTCTGGTGGAAAACGGCATGTACATCACCCAGTGCTACGGCATGACCGAGACCTGCGGCGATGGTCTGGTGAACTACGCCCAGGCAGAGCCCCATATCCGGGCGCTGGGCAAGCCGGACGGCCACTGTGAGTACAAGCTGGATGAGACCGGCGAGATCTGCATCCGGGGCGGCTGTGTGATGCTGGGCTACTATAAAGACCCCGAGGCCACCGCCGAGATCATCGACAAAGACGGCTGGCTCCACACCGGCGACCTGGCCCGTGAGGACGAGGACGGCTATTACTATATGGTGGGCCGGAAGAAGAACCTGATCATTCTGGGCACCGGCGAGAACGTCAGTCCCGAGGAGCTGGAAAGAAGGCTCAACGCCTGCCCTGAGGTGCAGGAGTGCGTGGTCAAGGAGATGGGCAAAAAGATCGGCGCGCTGATCTGCTGTGCCGAGGAAAAGCAGGCAGAGGTCCGGGCCTTTATCACCGGGTTGAACCGTATCCTGCCGCTGTACCAGCGGATCACGGCAGTGGAGTTCAGCGCCGAACCCCTGCCCCGCAACGCCATGGGCAAGCTGCTGCGCAGGTAAGCGCGAAAATTGTAAAAAAAGCGCAAAACCGGGCGGTCGGTGTGTTGCATTTCCTCCATAAAACAGGTATTATAAAACACAGGAATGCCCCGCCGGCTGGCTAAACCGGCCCGGCGCGTGGCATACTGAAACTGCGCCCTTGCAGGCGATAAAAAATCCCTCACGGAAAGGAAGATTTTTTGATGGAAAGAGCAGAAATCATGTCTCAGATCCTGGCAATTCTGGAGGATGTGGCAGAGATCTCGCCCGAGGATGTCAACGAAAACAGCGTGATGATGGATGATCTGGATCTGTCCTCTATGGAGATCCTGACCATCGTGGCCGATCTGGAAGAGACCTTTGGTCTGCGCATCCCCGAAAAGGAGCTGCGCAACTTTGTGACCATCGGCGATCTGGCCGATTATCTGGCCGAGAACGCGGGGTAAATTCCGGATGAATGCAGAGCAGCGTGCGGTGTTTCAGGGCATCGTCTACTACTACCGTGAAAATCAGGTCCTCTGCCGCTATCAGGCCACGCTGAAGGAGACCGTTGACCCGGCCCTTCTGCAACAGGCATTGGATGCGGCCCGCCCGCTGGCAGAATATTATTTCTGCCATGTGGTGTGGGAAAAGCGGGAGGCCCGTCTGGAGCCCAACACTGCCCCCTGCCGTGTGCGGCAGGGCAGCGCCCAGCCAAAGATCCCCGAGGAGACGAACGATTATCTCTTCTCGCTGGGCTATGAGGGGAACACGGTCTATCTGGACTGGTTCCACTTCCTGGCCGATGGCCGGGGCGGCGCGCCCTTTTTCACCCTGCTGCTTAAGCTCTACTGCAATCTGCGCTCCAACGCTGGTTTTGTGTGCGAGGCCCTTGCCTCTGATCCACCCTATGATGTGGAACAGCTGCTGGCCCGCTATCCGGAGAGCCAGGTGGCCAACGACATGCAGAAGGACGTGCTGCAGATCCACGAGGGCACGCCCCATTTTCAGCGGCTGCGGCTGGACAGGCAGAGCCTTGTGGATCTGGCGCAGAAGGAGGGCGTGAAGCCCTTCAGCGCCCTCATGGGGCTGACCTGCCAGGCAGCGCAGCGGTATCTGGAAAAGAATGACCTTGTGTACAGCTATGCCGCCGACACCCGCGCGGCGCTGGGGGTGCCGCATGCCCTGTACAACTGCATTGCGTCCTTTCAGCTGTCCCTGCAGCTGGAACCGCAGGCCCGGCTCCACAGCTTTGCAAAGCGGCTCGACCATGAGATCCGGGAAAGCCTGACCCCGGAGCGCCGCCTGTTCCGCATGGCCGAACAGATGGGCTGGGTGTATCAGGTGTTCCGGCAGAAAGCCGCGCTCAAGATCAAGAAGCGTGTGTTCCAGATGGGCGAGTACATCAGCGGCTTCCCGGCAGATTTCTGGGTCAGCTACATCGGCAGCCCGCTGCTGCCGCACAGCCCGGAGCTGGAAGCGTACCTGACCGATTTCCAGACCTGGGTGCTGCCGGACGGTGCGTCCCTTGCAATGGAGGTCACCAGCCTGCACGGCGTGCTGACCTGCTGCATTGAGAACAAGGTGGACAAGCCCGGCTACCTCGAGGCCCTGCGCGACGTGATGGAGCAGGAGGGCATCAGGGTGCTGGAAGCGGTACAGATCTCTTAAACTGCATACAAACAGAAACACCCCCGGTGCGATCGTGCATCGGGGGTGTTTGGTGTTGTGGGGGAGCTGTCACGGCGTTAGCCCGTGACTGAGAGGTTGTACGAAGGATAACCTGCCCTCTTTTATGCGTTTATTTTTCCCCAGCTCCGAATAACCTCCCAGCGGCTGACGGAATCCTCCGCAGACGCATCCGGGGCGAGGAGCTGGTTCTCGATGGCCCATGCAAGGGCCTGCTGGACCGGGGCAGCATCGGCAGGGAGAAGAGCAGCGGGGGCCGGGGTCCCGGCGGCTTCCCACAGCAGTAGGGCCAGCTCCCCGGCGTTGTTGGGGATGGCCGCACCGGCAGGCAGGACGGTGTTCAGGTACAGCTCGGTGCCGATCATGTAGCCGGTGTAGCCCAGCACGGCAGCGCCAGTACCGGCAACGCCGATCATGGCAGCCGTTTCCAGAATGCCGGGGCCATCATCTTCGATGCTGGCCTCCCGGTACTGGGCTTCCACGGTAACGGTCTTGCCGTTTTCCACCGCATTGGCCGGGATGGTAAAGCTTTCGGCGTTGTAGGCCACATTGGGGTTGCCCAGCAGGCTTTCCTCACTGATGGTCCACTGGTCGAACACCATGCCCTCCGGCACGGCATCCGGGTCAAGGGTCACTTTTGCTTCTGCATCCACCGGCACGGTGCCGCTGGTCAGCGCATCCCTTTCGCCGGTCGTAAAGCTGCCGCCCACCACTTTCAGGGTGTAGGTCTCCGGTTCCGGCTCGGGCTTGGGTTCCGGCTCGGGTTTGGGTGCCGGGTCGTTCAATCGCAGCTCAAGGTCAGCCGTAAGAGGCAGCTGTACTTCCCGTACCTTGCCGCTGCT
>OBAR01000615.1_pt1 | contig 39895 bp, 32 predicted proteins | sample 1517911 | NCBI WGS metagenome assembly OBAR01 (sample SAMN04571709, study PRJEB22368) | human gut metagenome | biome: human gut; material: stool | host: Homo sapiens | place: Luxembourg | collected 2012-10-26
AATTTCAAAAATGTCAAAGACCGATATGATTCAAGTGAACCGAATTTATTTAATTTTTAACCTTGTCCATTTTTAGTGGACAGTAGTGAATCTTTTAAATTAGTCATTATTCCATCTTGCAGTTACATCTCCCTCATAAGCATCTGCAAATCCACTTTCAACATCTTCTCTACTCCATCCACCATAATAGGCCTGCTCATCTCCATAAGGGTCACTCCAATTATCTGCATCATTCATCTTTTCAGATTCATAGTCCCAAAAGGATGTTTTATGGGATGCTGTTTTTGAAATGGTTCTTTTAGAAATTGCCTTGACAGAAGATAAAGTAGTTTTGCCTATATCTGATTTTTCCATAAGTAAAGGAAATATCTTGCCACTACTATTGGCAACAATGGAGATTACAGGCTCTTTTGGTATTCCTTTTAAAGAGACAAAACCTATATTAGCTCCGTAAGTAAAATACAATTGCTTTGTATTAGGATGAGCTTTAACATATAACCTCTCACAATGTACTAATTCCTTAAATGCTTTTACTGAAAGAGTATAGATGTAGGTTAAACCGTAGAAAATGACTTTATTGTCCAATTGATGAAGATTTAATTTTTCTTCCTTATTATCTACAAATGCTTTGATTGAGAAAAGATACTCTTCTTTTAAAGTCCATATTTTATCATATCTCAATGGCACAACAATATTTCCTAATGTGTCAATAATCCCCCATTTATTCTTCTCTTCAAGATAATGATATTCCATTACACGAGAGAATCCACAAGTAAATTGTGGGTCACACCAAGAATATTTGCCAAAAGGAATAACTTGCTTGTTGTTAATATCAATATAAGCATATTGATATTGATGGTTTCTGACCAATGACAGACCACAACTGAATGATTGCATTTCCATGTACTGAGGTGGAATGATTACTTCTCCTCTTTGATTCTTTGCTCCAAACAGCCCATCCTCTTGATATATGATATAGTCCTTATCCATATTGCCTTTTTGTAGCCATACTACAAAAAGAAAGGTGTGATGCTTTCTTGTTGAGTCCAAGGTATCACCACAACACCTACAATCACAAACAAGGAAAGCCCACACCTCATGGCATGAGCATTCACTTCCTTACTGCTGTGATTGTTAGTCTTCAAAGTGGTGATTTTAGGACTGTCACAAGTAAGAAGCAAACACTTCTTTTTCTAATATGTCTTGTTAAACTTCTATTCCATTGCTAACTATTTTGTTGTTACTGCAAAAATACGATAATTCCGCAAGAAACTAGTATTAAATCAGCCAATTTTATAAAAGTCAATCCATATCAGCATTCGAGGTGTGGGCTATATCTTGTCAGGAAGAGGTGATTTATATCTCTTCTTGTTTTATGCAAAAGTACATCTTTATCACATATCTCTGATTCTCATAGCTTCCCAATTTAAAGAAGCCCCGAAATATTGATATACTCCGAGGCTTCATCCAACAATCAATCCATAAATCATGGCTTTTTCTTACCTTCAGAACAAAAGTAACAGAGTACAAAAGCCCCTATCAGTAAGTTTATAATGGCAAATATAATTTCTCCCATAATACAAACCTGAAAATTTCCTACCATAATGGATATATAAACATTGGAACATATTGTTACTGAATGAACCAACTATATTCACTGTCTCCATACAAAGCCTTATTCAATCCATCAGCAAGTTGAGTAGCATTATAAGCTCTGTCCAAGAAGTTATCTATATATGATGATTTATTTGCTCCTGTGAGCAGATTGTACACATTCCACATAGAAATTTCTTTTTGGTTGTCAGGAAGTGAGAAATTATCATCATGATAAAATGACTTGGCTACAATACCTATTTGAGTATCAGTCATAAGCATCTGTGGCAATAATCTTCTTTGCTCATTTGGGAGATATTGATACAATCTGCTTTTTCCTAAAAACTGAGCAAATTGGTGTTCAGTCATATAACTATCCTTGAAAGCTCCCATATAGTATAAATGTTTAGCAGCATTATATTCCTGAAAGAGTTGCATGGCAGCATTAAGTAATCCATTTACATCTATCACTTTTAGTTCAGACTTAAAGCCATCTGTACTGACACACATATTACAGCATACCAAGTTTTTGAAACCAATGAAAAGTTTAAATTTCTCCATACCTTTTTTACTATACAGGTTCTCATGATTATAGCTCCTGACTCCACCAATAGTCAAATTAAGCCTGTTCCCTGCAATATCTTCATGGATTGAAGGTATCTCAAAACAAAACATCATTCTCTCATAGTAAATGGTCTTATCTTCTTCCAATAAATCTTTTACTGACTTGTGAATAGCTTCGGGAGTTCTCCCTTTGATGATATGACTTACTCTGATTTCAGGCAGTTCAATACTTTCATTTGGAAAAAACCTGTTAGCTGCTTCCCATACAGATTCAATAAAGTTGGGATGAGAAATTGTTATTTCATTGTCCTTACTGAATACAGGTACAATGCAATCATCTTTTAGATGCTCAATAGTGACTTCTTTTGTATTGGCTTCAATAAAAGGAAGTTTTTTTACTTCTCTTCTTGACAAGATAGGTTCTACATCAACAATTTCTTGTTTGGAAAAATCAAATGTCCTGTTTACCCTACTTGGATAAATCAAGTTAGCCTTGACAGGCTGTAGTCGCATTGCTTCCATATCTTATGAAATTTGAATTATAATTAATACTCGGTTTATTCTTATCCTCTTGCAGCTGCATTTTCTTCTGCATAAAATCAGAGGTCAATTGTTGATACCATTCAGGATATTTATGATAAATGGCGGTCAATTCCTCTATTGTTTTAGCCGTATTTATTTGCTGTCTTATCATTTCAACAGTCACTCCATCATTGCACCAATCAAGGATAATTTGTCCTGTTGTTGGTGTAATGGTAAAATCAGGCTTCCCCATAAACAGGTTAGTCCTGTCCTTGCTTGCAATGGCTTGATGCTTCATGTTGATGTCAAAAACTATGGTAAATTCATAATCTATTCCATCCCTCATTACAGCTTTTAACCCAACCTTTTCAGGAACCATCTTGCCATTTTTCTCATTGAGTACATAATCCTGTTTACATCTCATAGTACAAATGATGTGCTTCTCACTTTGCAGAATCTTCTGCATAAAGGCATTGATTCTTGGAGTGACTTTTTGCCAATTAGTAAAACTATTGCCTTGTAAATTAGCATGATATTCTAACAAATTATCCCAACATTGAGAAATGGAATCTATGATAATGACTTCCATTCCGGCATTCTCACATATTCCTATGGCTTCCATATATGTTTCAGGGGTGAAGTTATTTTGAAGAGGCAAAACATTGTAGTTACCCATATGTGCATATAAATCAGCACTTCCATTTTCACTATCTACAATTGCTATTTTACTCCAATCTCCACACAACCCATAGGCAAGAAGTAAGGCAGAGTAAGTTTTACCACTGCCTGCACATCCTTGAAGAGCAAGTTTTATTTTGGCTTGCTTCTTTGATGAAACTCTTAACTGCATCATATTCAAAATACTATTAATGATTCTACAATTTGAAAATTAAAAAGGCAGTCAGAATTAAATCCAACTGCCAATCTAACATATTTATCTGCATTACAAAGTTGCCAATGTAGGTGCTCCACCATCACCATGCTGATGCAACATATAAAACATATCTCCTGTATCAGGAGAGCATACTTGTGAAATAACAGGCTTTGTAATATCCCCTTTGAGGAATCTTTCACTTACAGCACCTGTTTCACAGCCATACACAAAGAAACATTTCCCTGTATTGGGATTCTGTTTTACATCAATTCTATCCACACCCATCTTTGTTTTAAAGTCAGCAACTGACATTGTTTCAATAAACTTCAAGTTATCCATAATTTATGATTTTAATTGTTGCACATAGGACTATTCCTATGCAAATTCTAAGGAGGAGTAATGAGCCTGTGTAATGAGCTATTTATTCATGTACAGGGGGATTATCCCCACCCTGAGTGATGGGGAGGGTATTTGGATGGTGTAATTTATACTCTTGAAGACAAAATTGACACAAAAAAAATAAAATTTTTCCAGTAAATTCAGCTATTCATTATATATCTGTATATAAGAAAATCCCCTGTTCTCTGTGATGAAAATAGGGGATTTTGATTTCACTTGTATTCATTTCTGTTTTATTATATAGAGAAGTGAATACAAATATCAGAATCTTAAAAGCCGATTGACAGATGTGGTTGCAGGAATACGAGATAATGGTTCACCTTCAAGTCCATATGGGTTAAAATCAAGAATTCTATACCCACTTATAGGCTTTCCATTAATTCGTGTAGTAGTTCTTTCTGAAAGTGTGCAAAAGTGTCTTATCAAACGTATTGCTTTATTAGGTGTTAGATTAGGGTGGTTCAATAAGCCACTGTATATAGTATTAAAATTCTCTGTCAATTGAGTACTTTTAAAAAATCCATTAATCGGGAATTTCTCTTTCATTGTAACCTTCAAAGGGTGTGCTTCATCCAAAGCCCAAAAAATTACAAAGTTGTAGAACTTATTATAATCAGCATTGTTATCATAGATAGCTAATTTATCTATTAAGGATTCAAAGGGTACATACTCTTGAAGTTCTATAAAATGGTTCAAAAATAAAGAGTTTTGCATTGAGGTCCTTTGAGTTATTAAGAACCTAGCTTTTGCTTTTCTCGCTTCAATTGTCCTTTCTTCTCTCAATATTGAAATCAATTCTTCTCGCTGGAGAATATTTGCTCGTTGAAAGTCCTCATGTGTTTGCATAATTATATTTGCAGAAATATCCTCATTTTCCACACTATTACATTGCTCTATTATATGCCCTTCTGCTTTTAATGCATTAGCCAGACTATCAGGTGCAGAATACAACTTGAAAAGTAAATCAATCTGAATACGAACAAAATCAATATTAAAAAATGAAGGGACAAATACTCCATCTATATTTTTTCTTACTAATTGTATCGGTTTAGCTCCTAAGTATCTTTTAGATGTAGATTCAATAAAATCTTTTTCAATAAAATCTTCTTTAAAATAATAGGAATTTGGACATAGTCCCTTTAATACAGGATATGAATTGCCAAAAGAAGCAATCATTTCTGCATCTTTTATAATTTGCTTAGGTAAATCATTAAGCCCCTCTGTATTAATAGAATTTTTTGTTGTATATATTATAGTTTCACTCAATACCCCTTCAGAATGTCTACATCTTCCAGCAATCTGTTGTAATTTATCTGTGGATAGTAGAGTATATGGTTTCTGCACATTAATAGTTGTTATAAGATGAAATCTCTCTATTATATCTATTCCCACAAAATAAGTACATGTCATAAAAATAATTCTTTTAGGAAGTTTATCTTCTATAATATCACAATAATACTCCGTAATTTCCTCATTTTTAGAACTACATAAAATACCACATTCAGACTTCAAGCTATCACTTAAACTGTTTATTATAGTGGCACACCCTCTTACAGAATTATAGGCTATTAAGAATTTTTCATTGGGATTTGCAGAAGCCATTTCCTCAATTAATATTTTGAGTCTAATTTCTGCTTTATCAGTATGTATAAGCTTAATGTTTCTTGATTGAGAGTCATTAAATTGCACATTGATAACTGGCTCTTCTTCTATATCTCTATTAGTAAATTCCCTTATAGTAGCAGATACCAAACATCTATGACTTATTGGAAACTGAAAATAGTAATCCATCACATCTTCCATATTAGGCCTATAGCTACAATCATATTGGTAAGAGTCAATCTCATCAATCATAAGAAAATAGTCTTTGTAATGCTCTTTACCTATACTGTTTAATAATTTTGGGAGGCTGTCTGCAACAACAATAAATTTCTTATAATGAATCGAATCATCCATTAAATAAGCAGAAATATCAGGAAAACTAAATCCAGTTACATTTCCTCCCACATATAGAACCCTATATTTATTTGTCTCTCCATCTATTTTACTATTTATTGCTTTCCCATAAGCCAAAGCTCTTGTAGGAACTACAACAATACTATTTCTTGGAGAGTTTAACTCCAATGTAGTTGCGCCTATCCCTGTTCTGTTTTTCTTGATTAATCCATAAGGAGTAGTGACAAAAATATCCGCTAAATGAATCTTGTCTGCTGGCATTTTGAAGTTAATCATACAAATAGATTTTCCTTTTTCTTCCCAATCAATAGTATATTCCAAATCTATCTCATTGTATTTGACTATTGCGTTGTTTAGACATTGTATAACCTTTTTATTATCAATCATACTATTAATTTCATTATAATAAGGTACCGATGCAAATAATATTTCATATTTACCCACTGATAATATACTTCCAGGTTCTATAATATTTTCCATAGTGAATTAAATGTTGGTTTATAAGACAAAATTAGTTTATTGTAATCACTTCTCCTAATATAGAGAAAAGAAATGAATACAAAAAAGAATCTTAGTAATTTTGTAAAGTTAAATCACTAAGACTCTTTTTAGAATGGCTATCTGCCAAACACAAACTCAATCACTTTCCTATTGGCTTCATTCTCAATCTTAAAGTCCCTCTCTATATAAATATCTGTCACCTTCATGGCTTCATCTATGTGGTTAAGAGCTGAATGAACGGTATATTTGTCTATTCCTACTTTATTGATTGCTATGGTAGCCCAACTATGCCTTGCAGCATAATACTCCAAATCATCTATTTTCAACAACTTGCCAATCTCTTTCAGGCCTGCATTGATGGCCCTATTGAAATTGTTGGCTGTAGAATAGTTATGATAGAAGTTAAAAATTCTTCTGCCTGTAAAATCTCTATGTTTCTGAATCAGAGGTATAACCATAGAAGGTATTACAACTTGCATTTTTGCTTTATCCAATCTTCTGTCTTTAGTTTTAGTCCGATAGTATGTAATAATCCCATCTCTCATTTCTGAACAATTATATAAGTCTGCTGAGTTCATACCTATCAGACAGAAAGACAAAATGAAACAATCTTTTGCCAGATTATAGGGACATATTCTTTCCCTACCATTGGTACTGTTTAGTATGTATGGTAAATCCCAAATTTTCTTTATCACTTCTGGAGGAAGAGCCCTTTTTCTGGTAGCCTCTTGCTTTGGAAGTTCAAGCCCCTCAAAAGGAGAATTAGGGATAAGTATAATCCCCCTGTCATAGTCATTATACCTCTTTTTTGCTTCAAAAAATAAATGTCTTATGCTTCCCAGATAAAGTGACACAGACCTGTTGGATGGTATTCTTTTACCTTTCTTTCTAAGTTCTGCAATTCTTATAGCCCTCCTCTCTAAGAGATATTTCATAAATTTCTGAATTAAATCTTTGGTAACTTGACTGGTAGGCAGACTGTCTCTACCTGTATAAGCTATAAAAGAGTTGAGTGCTGTCTTATAGTTTTTCTTTCCTTTTATTTCAGTTTGAACCAACCATTCTTTACAGAACTGGATGAAGTCAATACTTCTATTCTTTTCTTGGATTTTTCTGATAAATTGCAGAATTTCTTCAATACCATAGTTAGAAGCTTCCAAAGGAAGAGAAGCACATATTTCTTGATATTGTCTTACTAAATCCTCTGCTTCTCTTATAAACAGAGGATTTTTTAATTTGAGTGATTTAGTGAGGTCGCAAGGTCTTACAAAGATATTGGTAGATAATCTTTTGACTTCTCTATTGTAGGTCATTCTTATCTTTACATTGTAAGTTCCATCTTTTTTTAGTTCATTCTTTCTGATTTCAGCCTTGAATGTCAGCATATTATCTATATTATTTTTACACCAACAATTAGCCAACAACCATAAAAATATCCACTTTAAACTACAATTTCAAATCTGCTTTACCTATCACTACAAAAAAGAAAAGTCCTCATAAGTCATTTACTTACAAGGACTTTTACAGTGACCCGGGTGGGACTCAAACCCACGACCTTCAGAACCGGAATCTGACGCTCTATTCACTAAGCTACCAGGCCTTCACAAAACTAATCAGCTCATTATCATGCTATTACAAATCAATATCAACTATTTTAAAACTCTATTAAGAATGAATTAGTCAACAATTAGTCAACAACCGTTCTTATTGCAAAGATAATTATTCTTATGGGTTCATGCAATGATAATGTCTTATTGTTTACATGATTGCACTTACTTTTCCCTATTTACTGGAATAAATTCATAAATTAGAGTGTTTGTTGCACCCACATCCCGACTTCTATTTTAACTTTATCAAATCAATGAATACTTTCACTCGTGCAAGGTATTCCCGTAATTCATTCTTAAGTCTTTTGTTCCATATATCAGGTGTTTTGGCATTGTAGGCTACTGCTTCTAATCCGTAATGCCTTGCAAGATAGACAGCTCGTTCATTGTGATATTTCTGAGAAATGATGGTTATGTTTGTGGGATCACAGATTCTTTTAGCCTGTAGAATAGAGTAAAGAGTACGTGTACCTTGATAGTCTAAAATAATTGCGCTGTCAGGAATGTTATATGCAATCAGAGAATCCCGCATGGCTGTCAACTCATTGCAACCACCCTGATCTATGTAATTACCACCACTTGCTATAATCCGTCTGATTTTTCCGTGATGATATAATTCAGCCGTCGCTTGTATGCGTGTGTCGAAATAGTAATTGTGCTCACCTTGTGGGGTAATGGGTGAAGTACCCAGTAACAGACCATACTCATGAAAGGGGAGGTCGGACAGGTCACCGTAGGATCTGTTTTTGGCACTGAACATAATGATGCAATGACAGCACACAATGGCAATTATCATTGTTATAAGCATTATGGTGACTGATTGGATAATCCTTTTTAAAAAGACTTTACGCATGAATGAATAAATTTATTGTGGCTTGTATATGTTAGGTACTTTTTCTGAATACTTCCTATAAAACTGAATATCTTCAAAAAAGGTACTCTATGTTTTATGTCTATTTGCATATTCTACAACTCATTTTAAGAGGAACAGGAAGAAAAATTGGACGGATAAATATTTCATTTACCAAAGTTTTAGTCCATCCATTTCTTTTATAGCTTGCTGTATATCTTCTTTAGTCATGTCTGTTGTTTCTTCCTCTATGCTGATAGAACGAAATTCATAGCTTTCTACAATTTCTTTATTTTCATCTACGTTACTATATATCCAACTGCTGAATACTCTGTTGGGCATATCAAGGAATGTGATTCTAATATATGCACCTCCCAATATATAAGGAGTAATATCATAAATCACAAACTGGCCTTTTATTTGCTCTTTATAAGGGTCTAATTTTGCATTGCATACTTTCCCACTATTGTAATCATCTAAGTATTTTCGTAAGGTACGAATATATTCATTATCCAACCAATCACTTCTTTCCCAACCATCAAAACGAATTTCATTAAGCGTTTTACGTGTGCCAATAGTGTCTGCTATTTGCATGACAGTATCAATAATGGAATCCTGTTTGGCTTTGTCCTGCTTCATGCCGTAAGCTAATAGAGCAAAAAGTATGGCAATGAATGTAATTGCTGTTTTCATCTCTTTTCAATTTGAATGTATATAAGTAGAGGACTTTTTTCAAATTCTCCCTATAAATTGGATTTCTTTCAAAAAAGGTACTATCTATCTGTCACTCGTATGTATTTCTCAATCTCTCCATTTACAGGTTCATCTATGCTATCAGCATAAACCCTTTGCCGCTTAATCTGCCTTATAAGACTGTCTTTGGATAGTTTGAATATCTTATAATGCTGTTCTCCAAAGTCACGATTATAGATAATCAATGAATCAGGTTTTATCAAACGGTAGGTAAATTCACCTGTTTCAAATGGATAATCCATTTTGCCATTATCATAAAATGAAATGGTATCAAGCGCATTTACGCTACCGCCTGCATATTCTACCATTTTCCATTTACCAACCATTAAGCTGTCTATGGGAACAGATTGCTGATTGTTATCACAGCTACAAACAAGTAGCAAAGTAAGCATAGTAAAGCGAAATAATAGTCGTTTCATTTGTCTACACTGCTTTGGAATTTTCTTGTAATTCATTTAGTAGCACCTCTCCAAATTTATCATAACAGACTTCTTTCAAAAGAAGTACTACTATATGTTTCTTTATTTATAGTTTAACCATATATCCAGGACGTAATTGGCGCAATGCGTTTACCAAGAAAACAAATAAATCATCTTTAGGTACATTCTGAACGCCTGTTCCGTCATAATAAATCACTCCATTCCTGCAAGCAATCTGATATGGAGCGTAATTAATACGCCCCAATGTAAAAAACACGCCTTTTGTAAATCGTATCTCGTTGTTACATATCTCTACAGCTCCCACGTTGGAATGATTCTGGAGATATGAATGAATTAAAGCTGCTAATGGAAACCATGCACGGTTGTCAATCTGCTTGACCAAAGATAAACGAATATTCATTTTACTAAGTATTAAATGTTTGCGTTCATATTAAAAAGGACACACAAGTCCGTTAATACTTGCCTGTCAATTACTTCAGGGAAAGATGCTCCACAATCACGCACTATCCCATTTTCATTCACAACCAAACCATTTGTTGCAAAGCGGCTGATTCCTAATTTCAAGCCAAATTTGTAGTAGGTAATCTTTTCAGTATCAATAACTGCTTTGCCAACCCATCCATATTGTTGTTTTGACAAAGCAATCAATTCCTGCAAGCGGACAAGAGTGAGGTAATCAGACACCCCTCTTACCCCGTATGTTTTTTCTATTTTTATCATGCGAATCGAGGATAAATAAGTTTGAATATTTCATAATTATCGGGAGAGGTTGGTGCCATTGTACCAACATAGTCAATTTGTTTGCTCAACCATCCGCATTTTAGATTTGAACCAAAGCGATAAATGACATTTCCATATTCCATATAAAAATTGGGAGCAATGTTGCCTGACATTCCTTGAATTTCAGGATTGGAACATCTACCAAAATCTATACGGTCTTTATATATGACTACGTCTTTGTTTTGAGCCAGCATTATTCCATTGGCTATTACAGATGACAAATGACAAGCAGCGGTTCGTGAGATAGATTTTACAGAATGGTCGAGTCTTACATTTATAAATTTGTTGTTAGTTGTAGGAACTTCTACCGTTGCATCTGCCAACCCACATCTATTAAGCAATGCTTGAAATATCAAAACAGCATTGGGGTTGTTCTTCCCATCTCCATCTATAAGAGCTTTACCAAAATATTGTTGTGCTACTTTTTTCTTGTTATTACTCATTTCGCCTATAATTCTGAGAAAGTAATCCTGCCTGTACAGATTTGTACTTACCTTAGTCCATATTATCAGTTCGTGGGGGTCAATATTTAATTCCTGGAAAGCATCACTTATAAACTGATTCCCTTTGGGATTATCAGCAACTAAACACGTGAGAGTAGATGCAATAACATTCTTTTCTTCTTGTGTGAATGGTACGTCCAATTTAACTGTATTAATTGCCATAACATAATAAATGTACCTCTCAATACCCAGAAGAAGCGATTTTACTTTTTTATTCTTACATATAAAGAAAAGGTGTGGGTACTTTGGCTTATTATCTTGTTGAGGCTCTCTTATTGCTAAGAGTTCTGGACTGCCCGTCATGTATAATAAGCAAAGCCCACACCAAGAAATTATATAAGCCACCTGTTGAGGTAGGTATATAATCCTGATGTGGGCGTTCCTGCCTATCATCCACATGACGAGAATTGTCCAGATTCCAACAAGGGATAATTTAGCTAAACGCCCTTTCGTCTTATATGTCCTTTCAGCTTTCTAACTCATTAGTCCGCTGAAATTGCCACAAAGTTACTCAAAAGTGTTTAGCGTTGCAAGAACTTTGCTTATTATTTGCTAATCAAGCAGGTAGAAAATCAATCTCTGCCTATAAGAATGCAAAGTTATTGATTTTTCCACCTACTGAAAGATTAGAAGCTAAGGCAATCGTATGTATTCAATAGTTCTTCCTGCCTTAATCCAAGATAGCGTTTTGTAATGGCAACAGAGCTATGATTGAAAAGCTCCATAAGTTTGACTAAAGCCAATTCAGAGTTTTCACTGTTCATATTGTAAACCTGTCTGCCAAAAGTCTTTCTAAGTGAATGGCAACTGAAATTACCTATATGCAGTTTGTACCGATTTTTCAGTTCTTTCAGTATTATGTTTATCCGTTGAATGGAATAGACTGTGCCTTTCTGACTTACCAAAATAGGAGAACTTTTGCCTAACGGTTTGATAGCCTTGTAACATTCTGAAATATGCCTTTGCAGTTGTGGGTTAATGCGGATAGTCCTTTTCTTCCCTGTCTTGTGTTCTATGATAGTAAACTCATTTACATTAAGTATCTGATTCCACCTTAATGCAAGTATGTCACTTATTCTCAATCCAAAGAAACAACCCAAAGAGATTAGCAAACTCATATTATAGTTACCGTCCTTGAATAGCTTTCTTATCAAGTTCATAGCTTCATCCCATTGCAGGAAATCCGCTGTTGTGTTGCTGTATTTCAAACTCATAATGTTCATTTTTGAGAGTTAGACAATAAAAGTGAATGTCCGATGTATGCCCAATAAATGTAACTAACTGAACATCAACAGAACATTCACTTTCTGCATTAGTGAATCAACATAGAATAAATTGTAGCCAATATCCAAAAGATTCCTATCGTATAAAGCGGACTGATGCAAAGCAATACGATAAAGACCACCGCGAATATAGCTCCATAAAAATTCCAATTCTCATTATTTCCCTGTGCCATAAAATTCAGATTTTAGAAGTTAGTAAAAAGTGGGAAATATCCATTTCTGAATATCCCCCACCGTTGTAAAGTGAATCAATCAATAAACCATGAATAACGCTCGTCACCGTGCAAAGCCATGTTAATGCCCTGTGCCACCTCTGTTGCGTTCAGGCTTCTATCCAAGAAAGAATCTATGTAGCTTGACTTGTTAGCACCTGTCAGAAGATTGTAAAATCTCCACATAGACAAGTCACCGCCAAAGCCACCAAAGTTCTCATCCTGAATGTAAGCCTTTGCCACGCTGTTAATCTGTGTGTCAGTGATTAACAATCGGGGTACACTTTTCTGATAGCCTTGTGGCAGACATTGATAAAGGCGCATTTTGCCAAGTATCTGTGCAAACTGATGTTCTGTCAGATAGCTGTTTCCAAGCGTCTGCATCAAGTGAATGTGCTTTGCAGGGTCGTAACGGTTGAACATCTCCAAAACAGAACGGAACAAGTCATTTGTACTTGAAACTTCCAAGTTGCCAAGATAACCGTCCGTGTAAACGCACAAGTTGCAGCAGACCATGTTCTTAAAGCCAACAAACACCTTAAATCTCTCAACTGTTTTCTTGCTGTAAAGATTCATCTGATTGTAGGCTCTGACGCCACCTATTGAAAGAGTGAGTTTGTTTCCCTCTACTGTTTCATAAATGGTAGGTACTTCAAAGCAAAACATCATGCGCTCAAAATACTGTGTCTTGTCACTCTCTAAGAGTTGGTTTGCAGGCTTGTGTACCGCTTCAGGAATGCGACCTTTTACGATGTGCGAAACACGAATGTCAGGTTTATTAATCGTTTCACCTGTAAAGAAAGTGTTTGCAGCTTCCCAAACTGTTTCAATAAAAGCATTGTGAGAAATAGTCAGTTCGTTGTCCTTACTGAAAACGGGTACGATGCAGTCACTCTGTAAGTGCTGTAAATCAATCTCCATAGTGTTTGCCTCTATGAAATGATTTACTTTCTTTACTTTTGTGGTTTCCTCTGAAATGATAGTTGCATCCTCTGCGAACTGCCCAAAATTACCACGTCTTTTCTGTGCCAAAGTTGGCAATAAAACTAAGTTTTCCATAAATGAAAAATTTTAATTGGTGAATAATTGAGTTTATCTTTTGTTTTTAGTCAGAAGTGGTGGGGGGACTTCAAGGTGTCGTAAGAACTTGTTTATATGACACTCACCAATTTTTGAAATGGGATAATAATGGCAAGTGGAGGGGATATTGAATAAGTATGTGCATATAGCTTCTTGTTTGTCTATTTATGGGTTGCTCTGTTTGGCAGGAATAGAGGATAATGCCATTTCTCCTTATAATCGGCTAAGTTTAGAATGGAATTGTGTGTTGCTATATCAAGCATTTATTTGACTTCAATTTTCTCAAAAAGAAAAAACTCCATATTTGTGGATATGGAGTAGTGGTGGAATTTTCAAAAAATCACTCTTTATGGTGGAGCGTCAAAAATTCTACCGTCAAACTTATAATGGTTCAGTTTGTACGACGGCTGTTGCTTGGAATTGCTTTCATTCGTATCATAGTAATCTTCTATGGTTGATTGTGTTACCTTATAATTTATTCCATATTGCTTGAATATCCTTTTAAGACGGTTTTGTATGTTTGTCTTTGGTAAGTAAACATCTAATTCAAACTCGTCTTGTATGGCTTTTAAGATATGAGGGTTGAATCTGACAATTTCAGCTTGCTCTTTGTCAAATTGCTTTATAGCCTTGTTTAACAAGGTCTTGTTGTAATTACATTTTTCTATCCCATCCAATCCTATCTTCTTATAAATAGGCAATATATAATTGGTTTCGTCAAACCGTTTCAGCAATTTTATATAAAGTCTTGCTGTTTCTCTGCCTATTTGTCTGCTTTTATAGTCATTGCGGAGTTGTTCTAAGGCGTGGACAATCTGTCTGCGAAGTTCTTTATCATTTTGGATTCTGTTAAAACGTAAAATGTCATCCTCGCCAATAGTTTGCAAATCCTCTATGTAGTCCACATTAAAATGATTGGTACTAAGATAGGCTTGCAATAAGGCATTGCCTGAAATGTAATAGGACTTCACACGTTCTTCATTATAGCGGTTGCTTATTGAAAAAGGATTTACCTCACCTCTATCATCCAACAGCTCCTTATATCCCATGTTATTTAAGTCCCTAATAAGTGACTTTCGTTTATTTTCATCTTCTGTCCTTTCAAGGTCTTTTTTAGTTTTCCAATAGGTATTTGCAGATTGTGCCAAATAGTTTTCAAGTGCTTTGTCTGTCATTACTTCCATGTTTGGATTGACCGTTGCAATATGCGTTAGGGTACGGTAAGTTTGCTCATCATCACCCTCTTTGCGAAAACGCCCTTGAATCTGTATGGCTTCTGTTAAAGGGTCTATCATGGTGTAGTTAGCCACCCTTAAATCCGTGAGCATGATAATGTCAGGCTTTGTAGGGTACAGGCTTATATCCAACCCTGAATAGAATCGGCAAGTAAAGAAGTTGTATTTGGCAAACGGATATTGTATCTCTGAATATGCTTTGTTTATCCCTCTTTCAATAAGTTTCTTGACACTCTTTTCAGAACAGAAAATCTTGTAGTCTTTCAAATTCAGTTCGTCTATAATGGCATTTATGGCATCCGTCTTGTTGATGAAAATGCACACGCATGGACTATCTTCCAACTCTGCAATCTTGTTGCGTAGTTGGCGGATAAAGCTGTTTGTTACTATCAGTTGCAAGTCTTTCTTATAATCATAGTCAGGCACAATCTTTATCTTCTGAAAGTTTTGCCGCTCAAATTCGCTATGTGGTATGTGTAAAGGTGTTGCAGAAACGAAAGCCTTGTTTTTGAATTGGAAGAAGTCATAAATGGGCTGGCTTATAGTTCTTCTATAATCATGGTCTTGTGTTATCTTCTCACACTCGTCAAACAGACAAAACCAATCGTCACCATAGATGTTGATTCCAATCTTTTGTGCATCTGTCCGTATCTTGTGGAAACTTTCAGGAGTGGTTAGAATCTTCTTATATGGTATGTCATTGCGTTGCAAGAACTTGATTATGGGATATGGCTTTACTTTGGCATAAACCGCTTCTATTATGACTTCCTCATTTTCAAGTTTGCAGAGAATCACAGGAACATTCGGCTCTATTATTATAGAGTTTCGTTTGGCTCTAATCTCACAACTCGTAGCACCTATGCCTGTCAGGGTCTTGTCAAGAATGGTATTTGTCGGTATCATGTCATAGCCGATTCTTTTTAATGCGTCAAGCAACCATTCTCCTTTTTTAATGATGGCTTCTATTATCTTCATGTCTTGTTATTCGTATTAAAAGGTGATTTTGCTTGATTTTTATAGTAGGTAGAAAATCGGAAAAATTTACTCCTATATGGGCATTCTCCAAAATTCTACCAACTCCATTTTTAGAAATAGAGGGTACTCACCTGTCACATAAGTACCCTTGCTGCCTGCCTATGCAGCTTGTTCGTCAATCTTAGCACCGTGATTCTCCAAGTATTGTGTGAACAATGCAGTATAAATGTCGTCCACTTGATTGGATGTGATTTCACAGAGATAGTTTACCTTTTCGCTATTTAATGAACTAAGGACTGCAAGGACTTCATCAATGCCGATTTTCTTTTCTTTCCCTTGTGGAGTATAATTGGCAAGTTTAGTAATTGCATCAATCATGTAGCGTTTCTTAATGATTTTACTATCAAAGTTCTTTTCTTTCAGAGTTGTAATAATCCTGTCGCCAATTTCAAGGTCGTATTCAGGAAACTTTTCCACGATAACGCCCAATGTGGCACTATTCCAAACTTTCGGCTTTATGGTCTTGCCTAAGTTGTAGTATTTAGTCACAACACTTATATTGGCTTTCAACTCTCCTGCCTTTTGGAATACCTTTTTAAAGAACTCATGCTGTGTAGCCAATGCAGCATTTCCTGCTTTCTCCAAGCCGTTGAAGCCACGACTTAGAACATTGTTCACTCCCCTGTATAGGGCAAATTCCTGTAAAGACGTAAACTCTTTGATTTTCACATTTTCAATGGTCAGAGGTTCTTCCTCTTTGATAATGGCGTTGAGATTGTACTCGTGGTATGTTGCCCATTGCCAATAACCGTTTGCCGTATCAACAGGCACATAGACGTTTGGAGTGCCTTTCTTTACAATGTTTCCATTCAGGTCTTTTAATTGAATATCTGCCTCATAAAATAAGTTGGCATCTGTTACGAATAAAGGTGCTTTTTCCAATTTGTCATTGGTTATCAGCTCTTTGCCCAACTCGACATTGGTTTTGGTTACTGCCATACTGTAATCAGATGTGGCAATAATAATTTCTGCCTTTTGTTTGGTGATAGTCATTCGCTCTGCCGTTTCATCTGTCACCTGCCAAAACTCTACTTGTGTCATTGGCATTTCCACATTTTTTAGGGCTTCAAGATATTCTTTTTCTGCCTTTCTCACGTTTGTTTCAGCCGACCTCTTAATGTTGGTTTCTGCATCTGCATTGTTGGCAAGAAATTGTTTCTTTTCTGCCAAATTTTTACGGGCTTCTTCTACCGCTTGCTGCTTCATGGCTGCTGTTTCGTTTATTTGTTTCATGTTTTCGTTGTTATTAAAGGGTTTAACTTCGTTTACATTAGCCACTGTGTTGTTCAGATTATCAATCTGTGCCATAGTTTTGTACGCTTGACCTTTACAGCATTAGGTTCTAAATTATTAAACTATTCAACTTGTAACCATTCAGCTTATGTACACTTGGCTTTCTGATTACGATGCAAAGGTACGGTGGCTTGAAAGAGTATATAGTGAGTAAATTTCGGCTGCAATTTTACTCCCCTTAAAGTGAGAATAGGATAAAAAGAAAAAAATCCTGTCACTCACTTTGGAGCAACAGGATTCTTTTATAAGGAATAATATGCTGTGTTTCTTAGTAATATGTATCAGAGTGCGCTATGATTTGCTTGTTCTTGTATTGTTTGAAAAAGCCTTTTAGTGATTCTGCATCTATCTTAAAATTCTCATTAGTAGATAGGTGGGTGTAATATATCAGCTTTGAGATTAAGAGATTCTTGTTAAGTGAAACGGTTTCTCCTTTCTTCCGTTTGCCCTCAAATTGTGGATTAAGTTCAAAGAACTCTCTCATCAATCTTGCAAAGTACCATATAAGCACAGAGTTGGATTCCTCTTTTAAGTTGAATATGTCTTTGGCTTCTTCTGCCGTCCAGCCACGTATTGCATCTTCGTTTTGTTCATAGGCTTGTTTCACCCATTTTAGAATATAGGTAATGGCATGGCTGTCCTCAATCTCCATTTTGTCCTTGTCTGTTTTAAGGGTGAGCTTCATTACAGAATCTTCATCTTCAGGGGTGAGATTGATAAACTTCTCAATAGTTCTCCTTGCACTATCTTTTATAGTGAAACCTGACAAACACACACTACAAGCAAAGTCAAAACAGAATATGGCAAGTAGCCAAAATGCGTCTGAATCCATTTGCAGCCCATTTATAGTAGCTTGCAAGTCTTTGTCATTGATATAGTTCTCGTACTTATAAGGGCATAGTATTTCACCTTTGTTGTAGCGTTCTGCAAATATGTGCATTGCTTCAAACGGCATATTCACATTCAAGATGTTAGGATATAGAGGTGTGCCGTCAGGAAGATAGAACGGTTCGCCCTTTCCTCTTAAAAGGTTTGAAATGTACTGAAACTGTTTCTCGTTGTTATCATCTATTGGTATTTGCATAGTTCTTTGATTTTTAGGCTATAAAGGTAATGAAAAAAGTCCGTCTATCGTTGGACAAGCGGACTTTTCTGCATTTAGAGTAGGTTTTTCATTGCTTCATCAATTTGCTCATTGTCAAAACTGTCAAGATAGATTTGGGTCACTCTTTCAGAGCTATTTGCCAAACACATATCGCACCACCTTTGCATTAGCCTTATTTTCATTCACAAAATCACGCTCAATATAGATGTCGGTCACTCTCATGGAATCGTCTATATGGTTCAAAGCCGCATGGACTATATATTTGTCTATGCCAACCTTGTTCAATGCAATAGTAGCCCAGCTGTGACGTGCCGCATAATATTCTAAATCATCAAGTCCCAAAATAGAGCCTATCTCTTTCAAGCCATAATTGATAGCCTTATTGAAACCTTTTTCGTCACAGTAGTATTGGTAGAAATTAAACAACCGTTTGCCTGTCTTATCCCTATATTTATCAATTATAGGTTGAATTATGTGGGGAATCTCAACCATCATTTTGGCATTGTCTAACCTACGATCTTTTGTCTTGGTTCTGTAATAGGTAATAGTATTGCCATCCATTTTAGCAGCATTATAAAGGTCTGCTGAATTGATGCCCATCAAACAAAATGAGAGAATAAAGCAATCTTTCGCCAAATTGTAGCGACAAGTGGCTTTATAGCCTTTTTTCATATCCTTATAAGGTAGTTTCCACACTTTCTTTATTATGTCTGCTGGAATAGCCCTTTTGCGTGTAGCTTCTTGCTTAGGAATCCTAAAATTATTAAAGGGTGAGTTAGGTATCAAAACAAAACCATTCTCATAGTCATTATATTTCTTTTGAACCTCTTTATAAAGATGTCGTAATCCTCCAAGATATAGTGATAACATTCTATTTGAGGGTATTCTTTTACCTTCAGCTTTCAATTTCTCAACCTTTTCCTCCCTCTGCTTGTTTAGAAAATTCATATACTTATAAAGGAATGGAACTGTAATTTCAGAAATATTCAGTGTTTCTCTGCCTATAAAAATTATAAGAGAATTAATGATGGTCTTGTAATTCTTCACCCCTTTAAGATTGGCATTTGCAGTCCATTGACGTGAAAACTGAATAAAATCAATGCTTTTTTCCTTATGTTCCTCAAAATTTAGTCGCTTAAATATTTGTTCAAGAGAATAGCAATTTAAGTCTATTTGCATTGAATCGCATTTGAGCTGATAAGCATTAACGAGCTTATCTATCTCTTTACTGATAAGCGTTCCTTTCTTAAAATTACCCGTTCTTGTAAGGTCTGTTGGCTTAACAAATAGGCTTGTGGACAACCTCTTTACCTTACGATTGAGTGTAAAGCGTAACTTGACATTATAAGTCCCGTCTGTTTTCTGCTCATTTTTCTTAATTTCCGCTTTGATAGTCAGCATTTTACGCTAATAATTAATTAGTCAACAATTAGTCAACAAATGCACATAAAGCATGATTCAAGCGCTAAAAAATGCAATATTATTAGCTCGTATAAAACCAAAAAATAAAGTGCTAATCACTTAAACAACAAGTAATTAGCACTTTCTTTTTCAGTGACCCGGGTGGGACTCAAACCCACGACCTTCAGAACCGGAATCTGACGCTCTATTCACTAAGCTACCAGGCCTCAATTGCGAGGCAAAAGTATAAAAAATATCAGCATTCTCCTAATATATGCCTGCTTTTTTCAAGATTATTTCGCAGAGCAAGACCTTCTCTTACACTATTAAAATGAAAACACAACACAAGAATATACAATCAAATTGATATTTTATTTAGCAAAACAGATACACCAAACAATATTTTATCTATATTTGCCAAACAAATTAGCAACATAACATTAAAAACTAGATCCTATGAGTTACTTGATAACACCCAAAGACTATAAACCCCTGTTAGACCTAAAGCAAACAGAGCTGGGTATCAAACAAATCAAGGAGTTCTTTCAGATGAACCTGTCATCAGAACTCCGTCTAAGACGTGTCACGGCTCCACTATTCGTGCTGAAAGGTATGGGGATCAATGACGACCTGAATGGTGTAGAGCGTCCTGTTTCCTTTCCGATCAAAGACTTGGGCGACGCACAGGCTGAAGTAGTACATTCACTGGCTAAATGGAAACGCTTGACTCTAGCCGAATACAACATAGAACCCGGTTACGGCATCTATACGGACATGAATGCCATCCGAGCCGACGAGGAACTGGGCAACCTGCACTCGCTCTATGTGGACCAATGGGACTGGGAACGTGTCATCACTGCCGAAGACCGTAACGTAGAGTTCCTTAAAGAAATTGTAACCCGCATCTATGCCGCCATGGTACGCACAGAGTACATGGTATACGAAATGTATCCCCAGATTAAACCCTGTCTACCGGAAAAATTACACTTCATCCACGCCGAAGAGCTACGCCAACTCTACCCCAATATGTCTCCCAAAGAACGCGAACATGCCATCACAAAAAAGCATAAAGCTGTATTTATTGTAGGTATTGGCTGTGAGTTAGGAGACGGGAAGAAACACGACGGACGTGCTCCTGACTATGATGATTTTACAACTCCGGGCCTGAACGGTCTGCCCGGACTGAACGGCGACCTATTACTTTGGGACGAACCTCTACAACGAAGCATCGAACTGTCTTCTATGGGTATCCGAGTAGACAAGGCAGCCTTAGTTAAACAACTAAAACTGGCAGGAGAAGAAAAACGCCTGGAACTCTATTTCCACAAACGCCTGATGGACGACACCCTGCCACTGTCCATCGGAGGTGGTATAGGCCAGTCACGCCTCTGTATGTTCTATTTGCGCAAGGCACATATCGGCGAAATACAAGCCAGCATTTGGCCTGAACAGATGCGTCAAGAGTGCCGCGAACACAACATTCATCTGATTTAAGGATATAGAACGCAGATTTTTGCAAACTAAGGAGAAGATTAGTTTTTCCATTTGCAGAAATCTGCGTTAATTTGTATCCCAAAAAATCAATTCATAATCCAACTGCCATGAATGTTCAAATAGAAGAGAGCTGGAAAAAACGTCTACAACCCGAATTCGACAAAGATTACTTCAAAGCCTTGACCGATTTCGTACGAACCGAATATCAAAACGGCACCGTATATCCTCCGGGCAAACTCATATTCAATGCTTTCAACCTTTGTCCTTTCGATAAAGTAAAAGTAGTCATCATCGGCCAGGATCCCTATCATGGCCCAGGACAGGCACATGGCCTTTGCTTCTCTGTAAACGATGGAGTAGCTTTCCCACCATCTTTAGTCAATATCTTCAAAGAAATCAAAAGTGACATAGGCACCGACACACCGTCCACTGGCAACCTGACGCGCTGGGCAGAACAGGGTGTGCTTCTGTTGAACGCCACACTAACAGTACGTGCCCATCAGGCCGGTTCACACCAAAACCGCGGTTGGGAAACCTTTACAGATACTGCTATCCGCCTGTTGGCTGAAGAGAAAGAACATTTGGTCTTCATCCTGTGGGGGGCATACGCCCAGCGCAAAGGAGCCTTCATTGACCGCAACCGTCATCTGGTGCTGACATCAGCCCACCCATCTCCACTCTCCGCCTACAACGGATTCTTTGGGAACAAACATTTCAGCCGCACAAACGAGTACCTGAAAGCACATGGAGAGACTCCGATCCAATGGTAAGTCAAGTGAAAAAAGCTTCCATGAAACAGGAAAAAGATACTGAAAGCCCCAGCCTACACCTCCAGCGACAACAACTGTTACTCCGCATGGAATATGAATACGAAAAGGAAGAATTCCGACGCCAGACGGAAACCATGGGAGTGGCACGCAAAGTAAAACGTGGGCTTTGTTGGTTTCCGGCTACCGCCGGACGAAGTTACTATAACTCGCTCAATCAGTTGGTACTGGAAATAACCCGTACCGAAGATATTGATATCGAACACAATTTCGAATATGGACGTCCAGTCTGCTTCTTCCACCAAACAGCAGACGGGAGCCTCAGCTACTATAACTTCCAAGGCACCGTAAGCTATGCCGACGACACACGCATGGTGGTGGTTATGCCCGGAGCAGGATCTATCATGGACATACAGGGAGCTGATCGTTTAGGGGTACAGCTCTATTTCGACGAGACCAGTTATCGCACCATGTTCGAAGCTTTGACCGACGTGCTCCGCGCCAAAAGCAACCGGCTGGCCGAACTGCGCGACACGCTGCTGGGTACCCTGAAGCCCGGCTTCCGCGAACTCTACCCCGTCCGTTTCCCCTGGCTGAACCAAACACAGGAGTCGGCCGTCAACAAAGTATTATGTACCCGCGACGTTGCCATTGTCCACGGCCCTCCCGGCACAGGAAAAACTACCACGCTGGTCGAAGCCATCTACGAAACACTACACCGCGAACCGCAAGTGCTGGTGTGTGCACAAAGTAATACGGCAGTAGACTGGATCTCAGAAAAGCTTGTAGACCGAGGTGTCAGCGTACTGCGTATCGGCAATCCCACACGCGTCAATGACAAAATGCTGTCCTTCACCTACGAACGTCGCTTCGAAGCCCATCCGGCCTATACTGAACTGTGGAGCATCCGCAAAGAGCTACGTCAACTACATGGCAAAGCCCGCCGTGGCACTTACGAAGAACGTGAAGGAGTGCGCAGCCGTATATCCCGCCTACGCGACCGAGCCACAGCTCTGGAAGTTCAGATCAATGCCGACCTCTTCGACTCGGCTCACGTCATTGCCTCCACCTTAGTCAGCAGTAACCATCGTGTACTGTCGGGCCGACGTTTCGGCACCCTCTTTATCGATGAAGCGGCACAAGCCCTCGAAGCAGCCTGCTGGATAGCCATCCGTAAGGCTGATCGCGTGGTGCTGGCTGGTGACCACCAACAACTGCCTCCCACCATCAAGTGCTATGATGCAGCACGAGGTGGACTGGAACGTACACTAATGGAGACTGTCGTGGCCCACAAACCCGAGACCGTCTCACTGCTCACTACCCAATACCGCATGAACGAAGCCATCATGCGCTTCTCGTCCGACTGGTTCTACAGCGGGCAGTTACAGGCCGCCCCCGAAGTGCGCCATCGCGGCATTCTGGATTGGGACACACCCATCTCGTGGATCGACACATCGGAAATGGATTTTAAGGAAGAGTTTGTGGGCGAAAGCTTCGGCCGTATCAATCGCCAAGAGGCAGATCTCTTACTCAGCGAGCTACGGAAATACATCGAACGCATCGGCGGCCAACGTATTTTGGACGAACGCATCGACTTTGGCCTTATCTCCCCCTACAAGGCACAGGTACAATACTTGCGTGGAAAACTGAAAAACGACGCTACCCTGCGTCCCTATCGCAGTCTGATGACTGTAAATACCGTCGATGGCTTTCAGGGACAAGAACGCGATGTCATTTTCATCAGTCTCGTCCGTGCCAACGACGAAGGGCAAATAGGTTTTCTCTCCGACTTACGTCGCATGAACGTAGCCATGACCCGGGCTCGTATGAAACTGGTCATCCTTGGTGAGGCTTCCACACTGAACCGTCACGCCTTCTACCGACGATTGCTGGAACATATTCAAAAGGAATCGCAGAACTGGGAATAGGCGTTAGTTTAACGCCCATTCCCTCTACACATTCCCATTTTTATGCTGCAACAAACAATGTTTTTTGAAAAAAACGAGTCTATTATTTGGAGATATAAAAATAAGTCGTACCTTTGCCACGCTTTTTCAAAGAAAAGGGCGTTTAGCTCAGCTGGTTCAGAGCATCTGCCTTACAAGCAGAGGGTCGGCGGTTCGAATCCGTCAACGCCCACGAAGAATAAGAACTGTTTCACTATTAGTGAAGCAGTTCTTTTTATTTCCCTTTCTACAAATACATTTCACCTATGTGATTTCACCACAAACAACTGATAATAAGAAATTTATATTGAAACATCCATATTGGGCAAGATGACATATTATTGTACAAGCCGAAGACAATGAACACTGCCGTGAAACTTTATCTTTCAACCTACATCCCTTTCTTCTAACAGATTACACTACAAATGAAGGATTGAAACCAAATTGGGACAATCCATTACTCACTACCGATATTGCGTTCCTAAACACCTACTTTAGCTCGCTAAACATGAACTTGGCGGACGTAAAGAGGGACTTTGCAAAGTCGTTTATGCTTGATATTTGATACCTAAAAAAAGGAGTGTACCAGCCGTGCCAAGCACGCCGATACACTCCCTTGGAGTTCTTCAATCCTATACGTTTAGTTGTTCTCCGGACGGAGCTTGCGAACGGTAACAGCCGTCTGCCACATCTCGCTTTCACGCAGAGCTTTCAGCTCAGCATTCAGTTTTTCGCGATAATCGGGCTTAGAGTTGCTGTCGATAGATATCTGAGCTTCGTTACCACACTTCACGCTCTCATACAACTTCTGCATAACCGGTTTAATAGCATCGTGGAACGGGCCCATCCAGTCAAGAGCACCGCGCTGGGCAGTAGTAGAGCAGTTGGCATACATCCAGTCCATACCATTCTTGGCAAAGAGGGGCATCAACGACTGCGTCAGTTCCTCAACGGTTTCATTGAAGGCTTCGGAAGGTGTGTGGCCATTCTCACGGAGCACTTCATACTGTGCCAACAACAGGCCTTGAATAGCGCCCATCAGCGAACCACGCTCACCAGTAAGGTCGGAAGTAGCTTCGCGCTGGAAAGTCGTCTCAAACAGATAGCCCGAACCGATACCGATACCCAGAGCCAGCGTGCGGTCCATTGCCTTGCCTGTAGCATCCTGATAGATGGCGTAAGAGCTGTTCAAGCCACGGCCTTCGAGGAACATGGTGCGGAGCGACGTACCCGACCCCTTCGGTGCCACCATAATCACATCAATATCTTTAGGAGGAACCACGCCTGTACGATCGTTCCAAGTAATAGCAAAACCATGAGAGAAGTAAAGAGCCTTGCCAGCCGTCAGATGCGGATTCAACGTAGGCCATACAGACATGACGGCTGCATCGGAAAGCAGACACATCACAATAGTGCCCTTCTCGGCTGCTTCCTCGATACCGAACAAGGTTTCGCCGGGTACCCATCCATCGGCAATAGCTTTCTCAAAAGTCTTGCCCGGACGCTGTCCAACGATAACGTTGAAACCGTTGTCGCGCAGGTTGCAAGCCTGACCAGGACCCTGTACGCCATATCCGATTACTGCAATAGTTTCGTCTTTCAAAATCTCACGTGCCTTTTCCAAGGAAAACTCTTCGCGGGTCATCACATTTTCGATAACACCGCCAAAATTCAATTGTGCCATTGTTGTTATTGTTTTTATTTGTGGCTTTCGCCCGGTTAATATATTTCCTTTTATTCAAATATCACTTTTGCACGGCATACGGTCTCATCGCCGTTCTTTTTCACTTCCACACCATACACATCGTTACCATCGTCATCTAAGAAGAAGGAAAGAGTGTCACCATAGTAACTTTCGGCCACATAGGCCATCTCAAAGCGACGGATACGCTGCGTCCGATACTTTTCCAACGGGAAAAGATCGAGGATGTGCTCGATATAACGGATGCTGTTCACATGGCCGTTGATGTCAATATCACTGTACTTAGCCGTGAGCGAAGCGACAGGCTCCGTAGCCATCACCTTGATACGTGAAGGCTTCTCGATGGGGCAAGGTTCATCGCACACGTAGTTTACAATATCGCCACCGTTTATGGCCAGCAGGTCAATGGGTTTGCGTGTCTGCATGCTAATCATTGCCCAAACAGAACGGGCATATCCTATCTTGCGGCCGTCCTTGTCGAGGATGGCAAAGTTACGATCGGTAAAGAGGCGGTAAACGTTCTCTACCCAGGTCTGTATCGAAAATGATTCATACTGCAAAGGCATCTCGTCCATGTCGATAGCCAGACGGGACAACACCCACGTATAATTTTCTTCGTTCAGTTCAGCCATGCCGAAACCACGTTCGGTGGCGTGGAAACCCGCACAGTTAAGCAGGTGGTTGCCCAGCACTCCCAGCGTCAGCCGTCCTGTAAAGTCTACATGAAAAGGTTCGGCCACGAAGTTATAGGTTCCTATTTTGTTGTTTTCACTCATTGCTTTTCTGTTTTTTACTTTCCAGATATTTTGCTTCCCGTTCGGCCAGGTACTCGTTAACCCGTTCGAAGCAGCTCGTAGTGATAGCCACACGCCCTGAGCGGACAAACTGAAGCACGCAACCAAATGCTTGCAACTCCTGATAGAGATGGGTGATGTCGTCGCTCATACCGTTCAGCTCGACAATGGAGAAGACGGGATTCACCTCGACGATGCGGGCATGATTCTTACGGATGACCTTCGACACCTCAGGCGTTTGTTCCAGCGCAGGAGTCTCTACCTTGTAAAGGGCTATCTCGTGCTGATAGATTTCGTCGTCGGTAAAATAATGAGCCTGCAGTACATCCATCTTCTTAGTAATCTGCTTCACGACTTTCTCGATGGTATCCTTGTCCGTCCACGCTGTAATGGTGTACTTGTGTACGCCCTGAATGGAAGAAGCGGACACATTCAGGCTTTCGATATTGATCTGCCTGCGGGTAAACACCGCCGTCACCTGATTGAGCAAGCCGGCAATGTTTTCCGAATGAACAATAATGGTATATAATGTCTTGTCAGTCATACTCTGTAGTTTTTAGCATTCCAAAAGCATCTGGTTCACCGAACCGCCCGGAGGCGTCATCGGCATTACGTTACCCTCTTCTTCCACGCAGGCTTCGAGCAGGAAGGGACCGTCCGTGGCCAGCATCTCGCGGATGGCATCGGCCAGTTCCGAACGCTCCATGACACGGCGCGAGGGAATACCATAAGCCGCAGCAATCTGCATATAGTCGGGATTCAGCATGGGCGTGAACGAGTAGCGGCGGTTGAAGAACATGGCCTGCCACTGGCGCACATTACCCAGATAATTGTTGTTCATCAATATCATCTTGACAGGTGCTTTCTGCTCCATCACCGTACCCAACTCCTGCAAGTTCATCTGCAGACCGCCGTCGCCCATGAAGACGCAGACAGTACGGTCGGGACGGCCAAAAGTGGCTCCAATAGCAGCAGGCAGTCCGAAACCCATCGTACCCAATCCCCCAGAGGTGACGATGCTACGCTCACGGGTGTACTTGAAGTAACGGGCAGACATCATCTGATTCTGGCCTACGTCAGTAACCAGGACGGCTTCGTTATTCGTTGCCTCACTCACAGCACGTACCACCTCGCCCATACTCAGTTCGCGGGTCGTGCGATAAAGTTCAGGACGGATGACTTTCTCCTCCTCTACTTCTTCATAGGTGTGGAAGCTATCGAGCCATTCCTTGTGAGTGGCAGGCTTCAACAGTTCGGTAACGGCAGGAAGCGTCTGTTTGCAGTCGCCCAGCACAGCCACATCGGTCTTGATGTTTTTGTCTATTTCTGCAGGGTCGATATCGAAGTGGATGATTTTAGCTTGAGGAGCATAGGTCGCCACGTTGCCCGTCACACGGTCGTCGAAGCGCATGCCCACGGCTATCAGCACGTCACACTTGTTGGTATTGATGTTCGGCCCCAGATTGCCATGCATACCCAGCATGCCCTTGTTCAACGGATGGTCGGTAGGCAAGGCCGAAAGTCCCAGCAGGGTACGTCCGGCAGGCAGTTCAGCCTTCTCAATGAAGGCTCGGAGTTCGGCCTGGGCATTACCCAGCTCTACCCCCTGCCCTACGAGTACCAATGGGCGCTCAGCGGCATTAATGAGATCGACAGCCTCGCGGATGGCTTCCATATCCATGTCGGGCACGGGCTGGTAACTGCGGATAAAGTCAACCGTAGCCGGTTCATATTCCATCTTGTCCACCTGTGCATTCTTGGCAAAGTCGAGCACCACAGGACCCGGACGGCCACTACGGGCAATGTAGAAGGCACGCGCCACGGCCCAAGGCACATCTTCGGCCCGACGAATCTGGTAACTCCACTTGGTGATGGGTTGAGTGATGCCTACGAGGTCCACTTCCTGAAAGGCATCCGTACCGAGGAAACCTGTACTTACCTGCCCGGCAATAACCACGATGGGCGTACTGTCTATCATGGCGTCGGCAATGCCGGTAATGGTATTGGTGGCACCCGGTCCGCTGGTTACGAGGCAGACACCTACCTGACCCGACACACGGGCAAAGCCCTGTGCGGCATGGGTAGCGCCCTGTTCGTGGCGCACCAGAATGTGGTTCAACGTCTTCCGATGGTCGTATAAGGCATCGAACACCGGCATGATGCTGCCGCCCGGATAGCCAAATATCGTTTGTACCCCTTCGTGCTCCAGAGAGCGCATCAGGGCTTCTGCGCCTGTAATTGTATCTTTCATTTCTTTAATGGATAATGGAGAATTGAAAATGGGAAATTGCCAGCGAAATCACAAGGCTATTAATTTTCAATTCTCAATTTTCAATTATATAATTCTCACCGCTCCCTTGTCTGCCGAGCTCACCAGGCTGGCGTAGGCCTTCAGCGCCTTAGACACCTCGCGGTTGCGAGTGACAGGCGTCATGGGACGTGCCGCCAGTTCGGCATCGGTCAGCCGGACGTTAATGGTGCGGTTGGGGATGTCTATCTCTATGATGTCACCGTCCACCAGCTTGCCGATGTTGCCGCCGGCTGCTGCTTCGGGCGAGATGTGGCCGATGCTCAGGCCCGACGTGCCACCGCTGAAGCGCCCGTCGGTAATGAGGGCACACTCCTTGCCCAGGTGGCGCGACTTGATATAAGAGGTGGGATAAAGCATCTCCTGCATACCGGGGCCGCCCTTGGGACCTTCGTGGGTGATAACCACCACGTCGCCGCTCTGCACCTTGCCGACCAGAATTCCTTCGCAGGCAGCTTCCTGAGAGTCAAAGACTTTGGCAGGGCCAGTGAACTTCCAGATGCTTTCGTCCACACCAGCAGTCTTAACCACACAACCATCCTGTGCGATGTTTCCCTTCAGCACAGCCAGGCCGCCGTCCTTGCTATAAGCATGCTCCAAGTCACGGATACAACCCTCGGCACGGTCGGTATCGTATTCCTTATAACAGTTGTCCTGCGAACCCAGCTTCAGGTTGAACTTGCCGCCGGGAGCGCTGGCGTATTTCTTCAGTGCCTTCTTGCAGACGTTGGGGCTGGTGATGCAATACTGGTCAATCTCTTCGGCCAGCGTCAGGCCGTCCACGCGCTTCACGCTGGTATCGACGAGTCCACCCTTGGCCAGCTCGGCCATGATAGCTACGATACCACCTGCACGGTTCACGTCCTGTACATGGTACTTCTGCGTGTTGGGCGCCACCTTGCAGAGACAGGGCGTCTTGCGCGACAGCATGTCGATGTCTTCCATCTTGAAGTCGGCCCCCGCCTCATGAGCCACAGCCAGCAGGTGGAGTACCGTGTTGGTCGAGCCACCCATGGCGATATCCAGCGTCATGGCGTTGAGAAAAGCCTCGCGGGTTGCAATGCTGCGGGGCAACACGCTCTCGTCACCGTCCTCGTAGTATTTGTAAGCGTTCTCCACAATCAGCTTGGCGGCGTCTTTGAAAAGCTTCTTGCGGTTCTCGTGCGTAGCCACGATGGTACCGTTACCAGGCAGGGCCAGGCCAATAGCCTCGTTCAGGCAGTTCATGGAATTGGCGGTGAACATACCCGAGCAACATCCGCACGTAGGGCAGGCATGCTGCTCAATCTTGGCCACGTCGTCGTCGCTCACCGTCGTGTCGGCCGACTTGATCATGGCGTCTATCAGGTCGAGGTGCTGCCCCTTCCATTCGCCCGCCTCCATCGGTCCGCCCGAAACGAAGACGGTGGGTATGTTCAGGCGCATGGCTGCCATGAGCATGCCCGGCGTTATCTTGTCGCAGTTGCTGATGCACACCATGGCGTCGGCCTTGTGGGCGTTGACCATGTACTCCACGCTGTCGGCAATGATGTCGCGCGAAGGCAGGGAGTAGAGCATGCCGTCGTGTCCCATGGCGATACCGTCGTCGATGGCGATGGTATTGAACTCGGCGGCAAAGCAGCCCAGTTTTTCAATCTCTTCCTTGACATACTGACCGATTTCGTGCAGGTGGACGTGACCGGGTACAAACTGCGTGAACGAGTTGACGATGGCAATGATGGGCTTTCCCATCTGCTCGCGCTTCATGCCGTTGGCCACCCACAACGCACGTGCCCCGGCCATGCGGCGGCCCTGCGTACTGAACGAACTGCGTAACTGGTGTTTCATCTTTGTTGTTCTCCTTTCAATGAAAAAAGCCTTTCTCATCAGTGAGAAAGGCTTCAATAATTATCTTCCGACGTATGAATACATACACAAAACCTTTCTCACGCTCTTGATTTCAAGACCACGACGCGAATAATATGCAGGACTGCCAGGTTAATGGATGTATGTAGCATCATATCTTTCTTATCTCTTTAAAATTGGTAATTCTATTATCTTTTGTTGCTTAACGTGATGCAAAGGTAAGGGCTTTTTTATAATATCCAAACAGTTTGAAGAAAAAAATCATATTTTTCTATAGAATCGTAAGAAAAGAGCAAAGAAAACTCTCCTTTTATCATCAACAAGTTCATCAAAGCAGCCATCATGCCATCTTTATTTCCCAAGATGCGACCTCTTTGTTCATGCCTTTCGTACACAACGCTCCCCACTGCCTACGAGTTTATTTCAGTTTATCCATAATAAACTGACAGTTTAACGTTGATAAACTGAGAGTTTAATACGATTAAACTGGAAGTTTAAAGCGACTAAACCAGGAGTTTAAAATAACTAAACTCAAGAAAAACAAAAGAGGACCGGCTCCCTGCGTCCGATCCTCTTTGCCTAACAAAAAACCATTAAAAATTACCAGCCAGCATGTTCTTTCTTATGTTCGTAGGAATCAGCCTGACGTACACGATCGCCATTGTAGTTCCATACGATTTCGTCGGTGTATTCCTTGCCATCGGAGGTGATGACGGCCTTGAGCACGTTGCGTCCTTCGGCCAGAGTCACTTTATCGAAAACGTAGTGGACATCGGTATAGCCCTTGCGGATGCCTTCCAGTTCCTGGCCGTTCAGGTAGACGCGGGGCGTGCCGAGGTTAGAGTAAACGGTTACGGAAGTCTCCTTGCGCTCGCGCTCCGTGTTGCGACGCTGCGTCAGGTAGAGCACAGGTTCCTTGCTCCAGTTGGCCTTGTACCAGTAGAAGGAATCCTTGCGCGTCTTGCGATCGAAGGTGATGAGCCCCTTCATGTTGCGCGCATCCACGCCGCCGCGCTTCCACATGGGCACGGCAAAGTCGAACGTATTCCACAGGTAGGATGCCAGGATGTAGGGGTGCTGGGCGATGATGCTCCACTGGTACTCGTGCGTCTTGGTCTGGAAAGTCTCGGGATAGAAGTCGCTGCCCCAGTTCAGGGCGTCGCCCAGTACCTCCGTCTGATGCTCTATGTTGGCATCCGCACCATATTCGGTCAGCATCAGCCGCTGCCAGGGATATTCCTTCTCCATCTTCTCGACCCAGGGCTTGATGTCCTGTATTTTCTTTTCGTACCAGCCGAAGTAGCGGTTCATGCCCTGTATGTCGGTATTCTCGTTGACGGGATGCTCCACATGGCCGTAGCCGTTGACGGCCACCGTATAGCGGTCAGGGTCCTCGAGCTTGCAGAGGTCGTGAACAGATTGTGTGAGCGCCGCCGTATAGCCATGCGGATGGTAGACTTCGTTATGGATGCCCCACACGTAGATGGAGGGGTGGTTGAAGCTCTGGCGTATCAGCTCACGCATCTGCTGGTGGACGTTGTCCCACTCCTGTCCCGTGACGCGGTTCACGAAAGGAATCTCAGCCCAGATGACAAGGCCCAGCGTGTCGCAACGCGAGTAGATGTAGTCCGACTGCTGGTAGTGGGCGAAGCGCACGGTCGTGGCTCCCACCTCCATAATCTGCGCCAGGTCGAAGTCGTGTTCCTTGTTGGTCAGCGCGCTGCCCAGTCCCCACCAGTCCTGATGGCGGGTAACGCCGTACATGGGATACTTCTTGCCGTTCAGGAAGAAGCCCTTTCCTGCTATGGCTTCGTACTTGCGCAAGCCCAGGGGCTGTACGACTTCGTCGATGACCTGCCCGTTCTGCTTCAGGCGCGACACCACCTTATAGAGATAAGGGTCCTCGCGTCCCTGCCACAGGTGGGGATTGCTGATCTTGAAATGGGAGACATAGCTCTGCACACCCTGAGGTGTCAGGTCGAAAGACTGGCAATGCGTCTTGACCAGCTTACCTTCGCGGGTATAGATAGTATTCTCCAACTCCAAAGGAACCGGCGCCAACGTGGCATTGTCCAGCTTCACCTTGACAGACACCTCGGCCGACTTCTTCGACACATTCTTCTGCGTGATATATACACCTGATGAAGCGCAGTCGTTCACCACGATGTTACAAGGCTCGGTCACCACCAGCCACACGGGACGGTAGATACCGCCATAGACACCAAACAGGCCATGGTTGACCGGTATCACGTCAGGCCGCGCCGTGTTATCGGCCTTCACCACGATTTCATTCTCCTCACCATACTTGACCTGTGCGCCGATTTCGCAAACGAAAGCCGAATAGGCCCCCTTGTGCGTCCCCACCATATAGCCGTTGACATAGACCTCGGCACAAGAGCCCACGCCTTCGAAGCGCAGGAAGATGCGCTTGCCTTCCAGCGACTTGGGGAAGACATGCTGTTTCCGATAATAGGCCACGCCGGCATAGAAGCTGTTAGTCTTCTTCTGCATGTCGTCCGCATTCCAGGTGTGGGGCACGGTCACCTTCTCCCAGTCGGCATTCCACTTGGCTGCCACCTGCATGGCATCCGCCGCAAACGGCCCTTTCTTGAATTCCCACCCGTCGTTGAACGACGTCACATCGCGGGCTTCCGCCTTCGGTGCAAAACCCAGCAAGCATATCAGCCATACGACTGACAACAATATAGTCTTCTTTATTATCTGTGTTTTCATGGTCTTCTATTTTAACTTAATCAGCACTTTCTGCTAAACGACAAATCTGACATCCTGCCATCAGGAAAGCACCTACGCCATAGACTTCAGTCATATCGCGGGTCACCTTACGCGGGTCGGCACCGATAGGTTGAACATATCCCAACTTACCGTCGGCATCGACAGCATCAACCAATGCCTTCCAGCCCTTTGCTACAACTGGCAGGAATGTAGCTTTATCGAGTAATCCCTCGTTAACTCCATAAGCCAAAGCATAGACGATGAAACCTGTAGCACTTGTCTCGGGTGAAGGATAAGATTCAGGATCGAGCAGGCTGGCATGCCAATATCCGTCCGGACTTTGCAAGCCGGCTACACGAGTGGCCAGTGTGACAAACAGGTCTTGGTAGAATTTGCGCGAAGGTTCGTCACCAGGAAGCGCCTGAAGAATCTCGGCCAATCCTCCCAAGACCCAACCGTTACCCCGTCCCCAAAACACCTTTTTACCATTGGCTTCCCGCTTGTCAAAATAACGGCGGTCACGGTAGAACATTTGTTCCTCTTTGTCATACAAGTAATCGTAGGTAGCCTTATATTCCCTATTCAAAAAGTTCAGATACTTCTTGTCAAGCGTTTGTGCATAGAGCTTGGCATAGACGGGAGGTGCCATAAACAGTGCGTCGCACCAAGACCAGCGGCTCAACGTTTCCATACGACTATAATCCAACTCCAAACTTGTTTCAGGCAGATTGTCCACCACCCAATTGGCACGCGCCATCACAGGAGCTATCATCTTTATCTCACCATACTTCCGATACAAGTCAATAAACGATTGGCCTACAGCTATGAAATCTGCATGATACATCCACTTACCTACTTGAAAATGATTCTTCCGACCAATACGGAGTAACCATTGATAGTAAGAACTGTCACCGCCTTCCTTTTCCGTCAGTTCGGCCCAGTCTATCATCCCCATATAGAGTGCTGCGTGAGTCCAGTCCAAGTCATCGTGTTCGGCCTCTTTATTAGGATTGGCTATTTGCCAATCAGCTACCCGTTTCATCCAAGATTTCACTTCAGCTTTGTCAAATTTAGGCTGAGCTACCATCTGTGAAACTGTAACTAGCCACAAGATTACACATAAACTTATACTTTTCATCATACTAAATGTTTTTTCTTTGAGATATTTAATTATATAAATCAGGTTAGAAGTTTCTCTATAAATAAACTCAGATGCTCACGTACATTACAATCAAGTCAACGCGTCCTTATAATTATCCGCTCCTGAGGTTTTTTCTTTTGTTTCGAGTTTAATGACAAACGGTTCCCCCGGATCCTTGTCCGGCATATCCACATTATACTCGTTACGAGCTGTTTCAGTGATTTTTACTTCCTTTCCCCCATTCAAAGTCACTGCCTTAACAACCTCTGTATCAACAGGAGTCTTTACAACCAAATGCTTGGAATAAGGAGGATTGAACACAACCATATATACACCCTTGCCCTTGCGGGTATAGTATCCCCACGCCTGCTTCTTCCAGCCTGAATAATCACAGCCGTAAATACACTCACCATACTTTTCCATCCAGCGGCCGATACTTTCTGCCAGCTGCTTCTCTTCGGGACGGAAATCACCGTCAGGCTGGGGACCGAAGTTCACCACCATGTTACCTCCCATCGAAACGGCATGGACAATGCGCTCCAACACCTCCAACGGAGTCTTTACATAACTTAACGACCAGTCTTTGTGATATCCCCACTGATTTTCGGGTACGGTCATACAAGCTTCCCAGTCCCAACGGGTCACCTTCAAGTCCTTCACAGGATCGGGCAAACGACGTTCATACCCCGACTCATAATCCCCCATCAGATGTCCGTTACTATCGAAATGACGTTTACCATAATCATCAGCACGTAAACGACTGTTGATAGTAACGCCCGGAACCAGTTCCTTCAACATCTTCTCTACATGAGCTGTCCACCAGCCGTTTTTCTTAATGCTGGCATCCCACGTTCCATCAAACCAAAAGTCTTTGACAGTCGGGTAACGAGTGGCCAATTCTTTCAGTTGGTTATCTGTAAATTCCAGAAATCGGTTAAATGCTTCCTCATCTTCTTTTGACTGGATATCATAGCGATAGTCAGGATGGCTCCAATCCATCACCGAAAAATAAAAATGTACATCGATACCTTCATCATTATAAGCTTTTACCAGTTCTCCCAATATATCTTTCTTATAAGGAGTCTGTGCTACTGTATATTTCGTATATTTACTGGGCCAAAGACAAAATCCTTCGTGATGCTTGGTAGTAATCTTCACATACTTCACTCCCATTTGTTTGGCCATCTTCGCCCAAGCCCTGGCATCAAAGTTTTGTGGATTCCATTGATCCATCAGCTTCATCCATTCCTCTGAAGGGACCTTTGCCCATGCCTTCAACCATTCAGCTGCACCATTATATACTTTTCCATTCCATTCTCCACCAGGAATAGCATAAAGCCCCCAATGTATAAAAGCACCCAACCTATTGTCACGGAACTTCCGCATAGCAGCATCGCTACGCTTCCCTAAACGATCGGCTCCATACTTTAACTGGATTTCCTGATCGGCAGGCAATAGTGTCGTCCGATCCTGTGCATGGACACTTCCGACGCAATAAAAGTAACTACAAAATAAAATTGCCCAAAGCTTATTCATAATATGCGATAAAAGTTTCTGGATGCAAAAAAAGCCAATTTCAGCCGTGAAGGCTTACTCTATTCGCCATTTGTTTTATCCAAATCGCTTATTTCGCTTTATTTTTTATGTTTTGTGGCAAACGAAGTAGGTGTCTCCCCAAACACCTTCTTAAATGAATTGGTAAAATAAGCCTGACTCTCAATGCCAACTTGCATCATTACCTCACGCATCGTCAGATTTTCCTCTATTATCAAACGAGCAGCCTTACGCAAACGGCAATTCAGCACAAATTCAACAACCGATTTACCTGTCAAACCTTTTACTTTGGAGTACAGCTTACTCCGGCTCATTCCCAACTCTTCAGCAATCTGATTGACATCCATCTGAGGTTGATCCATGTTGGTTTCTACAAAATCAACAAACTGTTTTAAGAAACGATTATCCTGTTCGTTGGTAACCAATTCGCTGGTATCTGCATAATAATTCTTCGCATAATGTTCCTTCAATTGTTGCCTGTTACGAAATATGTTCAGCAATGATAGTTTCAGATAAGTCAGATCAATCGGTTTCTCAAAATAAAGATCAGCTCCAGAGTCCACTCCTTCGATTTTACTTTCAAGGCTCGTCTTAGCGGTTAGTAAAACGACAGGAATATGCGATGTATTCAAATCCTTCTTAATATCATTACACAATGAAACGCCATCTTTATTAGGCATCATGATATCACTAATGACTAAGTCGAATTCCAATTCCTCCATCTGCCTCAAAGCTTCCAATCCATCTCCGGCCTGTACTACCAGAAAATCATCGGCCAACGCTTCGGCAATCAATGCACGCAAATCCGCATTGTCTTCTACTAACAAGATTTTTTTCTTATTCTCGTTCTGCAATCGTTCCTCCACATTTTCTACAACATCTGTATTTTCTTGAGAGGCAACAACTTTTGCGTCAGAAACTTCCACTTGTTGTTTCTTAAAGTCAGAATCGCGAAAAAGCGTTGTATCCAAAGGCAGGCGGACTACCATATCTGTCCCCTTATCCCTCTCACTATAAATTGTAATGGAACCTTTTTGCAGTAATACCAGACTCTTAACCAATGCCAGGCCTATACCCGTACCTAGATGTGAATCCGCATTAACGGTATTCACTTTATAGAAACGCTCAAAAACGCTACTGATTGATTCAGCTGAAATACCAACACCCGTATCGCTTACCACTAAGCTAAAAGCATTATCTCCACAACTTCCTACCGTAAAACTATTCTTGTGTTCTGAAACAAAGGGTTCACCGGGTCCTCTGATTTCCAAACAAATAGAGCCTTTCTCGCGTGTATATTTAAATGCATTATTCAACAAATTCATAACAATCTTTTCCACAACATTCTTATCCGCATAAACAGAAGCTGGCAAATCTTTGTCAAAAATCATCCGAAAATCGATATTCCGCTGTTTCGCATAGTCTGCAAAGTCATTGCCAATTTCCTGCACCATCCGATTGATATCCAACTGCTCCAGTTCTAATTTCATCATACCATTCTCAACAGTCCTGAAATCCATCAGTTCATTCACCAGATTCAACAGCCGCTGTACATTACCATTCAAAATACGATAATAATATTCCTTCAGTCCCTCACGTCTTAACTTATCCAACGCAGCCATAATCAATGAAAGAGGAGTCCGGAAATCATGCGAGATGTTAGTAAAGAAACGCAGTTGTGCCTGATGTATCTGTTCCTTCTTATCACGTTCTACACTTTCCTGATAGAGTAACATTTTAAATTTCTTTTTCTCAGAGAAATGTCGGTAGACTGCATAAACTACTCCTGCAATTATTAACAAATAGAGCAAATAAGCAGGCCAACTGAACCAAGGAGCCGTTTTTCTGACAACTTTAACAACAGTAGGATATTCACTCCAAACCCCATCATTGTTGGCTGCATAAACCTCAAAATAATATATACCTGCCGGCACCTTCGAATACATGGCTGTTCGATTCTGGGCATTGACCGTTATCCACGTATCATTATATCCTCGCAACCGATATTTAAAACGATTCTTTTCCGGAATATGATAACTGTCTGAAGCAAACTGAAAGCCAAAGTTTGTCTGATCATAATCCAGTACAACTTCACGAACTGAATCATTGAGCCTATATTCCGGACGTACAGACTCATGATCTATGAAGAAATCAGAAATTACCGCTTTCGGTTTATAAGAATTATAAGAAATCTTTCTAGGATCTACGGATGTAAATCCATCTGTTCCACCAAAATACAATGTGCCGTCCGCCCCTTTCATGGAGGCCAACGGATAATACACCTGTCCCTGTGTGTTTTCTCCTTTATCAAACCGTGCCAAATGATTTTGTGCTATATTATAACAATACAGACCGTTGTCTGTCCCCATCCATACATTTCCTGCATCATAGCACAACGTATAAATGGAATAAATATTTTGCTGCAATATATTCTTCATGCTCATAAACTGCAAGGAGCTTGTATCAAATTTCACAAGTCCATTACCAATAGTACCAATCCAGATATTACCAGAATCATCCAAACAGAAAGTAAACAACCCCAAATAAGTAGAATCATTAGGCATCATTTTCTCCACTTTCTTCGTATGAACATCCATACAATATAATGCTTCATTACTGATAGCCCACAACTTATTTTCGCCCTGTCGCTGAATATCAAATAAATAATTGGTATTATCGTCCAATTCATAATGCACAAAGGAACGAGTCTGAAAAGAAAAATAAGAAACAACCGGTTTCGGATGTTGATAAGCTATCCACAACCCGGAATCCGCCTCCTGTACCACTTTTCTCATATCATTTACCAGCAACGACTGCTTGTCATTTTTGTCATGTCGATAATGCGTCATATTTCCCCGCCTGATATCATACATATCCAGCCCTTCTCTAAAAGTTGCAATCCACAACCTTCGATCATTATCCAACACCAATGATTTCACATTACTCAAAGGTGTCTTTCCTTTATCAACAAAAGGCATAATCTGTCCTGTTGATACATCCATCAGGTTAAGGCCTCCGCCTTCCGTACCAATCCAAAGGCTGTTACCATCTTCAGCAAATGCACTTACCGGAGCGTAATTCAATCCTCCCGCCTTGGGTGTCCATGATCTGAACGCATTGCTTTCATTTACATTCACGCAACACAATTTACCCGAATACATTCCAATCCATACATTCGACTGCCTGTCACCATATATATCCCAAACTGAATTATTAGGCAGACTGAACGGATCAGAACGGGAATGTTTGTAATGAGATAATTTTCCATCCTCTGTATCAAGTATATAAACTCCGTCCATGGTTCCCATCCATACCTGCCCTTCATTATCTACATAAAAAGAACGGAGAGAAGACCCGTCATATTCCGAAAGAGGTTTAAAGCGTTTCTTTACTCGGAATGTTGTCAAATCGATCTGATACAGCCCCTCTTTATTTACAAACACCCACAAGCTTCCTTTGCAAGCTTGTGCAAAACGTATATTTCCCTCTGTATCAGGAAGTACATAACAAAGTTCGAACTGTCCCTCTGTATAGTTAACGTGAGTTCGACGAATTCAAAACAAAGCAAGCTGTGTGTCAAATGTACGTTGTACATTGATACACGGCTTTTTGGGAAACATGCAGT
>OBAR01000617.1_pt1 | contig 39791 bp, 33 predicted proteins | sample 1517911 | NCBI WGS metagenome assembly OBAR01 (sample SAMN04571709, study PRJEB22368) | human gut metagenome | biome: human gut; material: stool | host: Homo sapiens | place: Luxembourg | collected 2012-10-26
GAAAGACAAGGCATAATTTGCAGGGCAGGCTTGCCGCCTTCACTGCAAATTTAACGCAGTATTTCGCTGTCTATTTGGCTTTTAAGCATTTATTTCTTATAAAGTGCGCCCCTTTGAGACGGAAACTGTTGCTTTTTGTATTACTGTGTTATTTCAGCCTGTCTGTTGCCTTTTGGGCGTTATAATATATCTTTTCGGCGTCTACGCCCTTGAATTCGCCGTTTTCATATAAAATCCTACCGTTTACCATAGTCATTTTAACTATGTCCTTAGAGCCGCTGTAAACAATGTTCTTTAGTATGTTGTTTATCGGCTGCATACTCGGTTTGTGCAAATCAATTACAATTAAATCCGCCTTTTTGCCCTCGGCTACGGTGTCGCAGTCATATAGCCCCATACAATGAGCAGAACCGATTGTAGCCGCTTTTAATATTTCTATCGGGTCTGTTGATGCGGCGTCTTTGTCGTTTAGCTTTTGAGTTGCTTCAATCAGATACATTTCCCTGAACATATCAAGAGCGTTGTTGCTGGACGGTCCGTCTGTTCCTATTGCAATGTTTATGCCTTTTTTTAGCATCTTCGAAACAGGGGCAATGCCCGAGGCGAGTTTTGCGTTAGAGCCTGCATTGATTATCGCCCAAATGCCACGCTTTTTATAAATCTCTAAATCATCATCGTTAACCCATACGCTGTGGTATGCGCCTCCGCCATAGTTGAATATTCCCATCTCGTCCAAAAACAGAATAGGGGATTTGCCGTATCTTTTTATACAGTCTTCCACCTCTGTCTTAGTTTCGCTTGCGTGTAGAAATACGGGTGCTTCATATTTCTCGGCAAGTTTTGAAATACCGAAAATAAGATTTTTGTCGGTTGTGTATTCTGCGTGAAATCCAAGTTTGTAACTGATTAAATCACTGTAAGAATTGTATCTCTTGTAATAATCCTCAACGCTCTGAATACTTTCACAAAAATTATTCAGTCCGCTTGTCATGACCGTTCTGAAACCTAAGTCGGTGCTTGCCTTTGCCATCATATCGGGGTGATAATACATATCAAAGCAGGCACTGATGCCCGATGTCAGGTATTCAAGGAATGCAAGCATGGATAAATCGTATATGTCCTGACTCTCTAATTTTGCCTCTCTTGGGAAAATTTCGTCATTGAGCCAAGATTGAAGCGGTAAATCATCCGCAAGCGAGCGACCGAAGGTCATAGCCGAATGCGTGTGTGCATTCTTAAAAGACGGCATAAGCAAATTGCCGTTTAGGTCATAAATACTGTCTGCTTTCTCATCACATTTGCCTATCTTGTATATGCTGTCTCCCTTTACATACACATCATCTTTTATCAGCTCAAAGTCTTTGTTTAGCACATATCCGTTTTCGAACTTAATCATTGTCTCTTATCCTTTCAAGACTTTCCCTGTACGGTGCTCTTAGAATACCTCTGTCTGTAATAATAGCGGTAATCAGGCTGTTGTCCGTAACATCAAATGCCGGATTGTAACATTTTGTCTCAGGCAGAGCCATAGGCTTTTTGTACCACATTTCCTTGATTTCTGATTGTTCTCTTTCTTCGATAACAATGTCGTCTCCGGTTTTACATTTATAGTCGACAGTTGAATAAGGACCTAAAACATAAAACGGTATGCCGTAATATTTTGCGAGAATTGCAACGCCCGACGTGCCTATCTTGTTTGCTATATCGCCGTTTGCGGCAATTCTGTCCGTTCCTACAAGAACTGCGTTTATTTTGCCTTGTTTCATAACAAGGCTTGCCATATTGTCACAAATGAGCGTTGTGTCAATTCCTGCCTTTTCAAGTTCGTACGATGTCAGTCTTGCACCCTGTAACAGCGGTCTCGTTTCGTCAACATAGGCGTGAAAATTATATCCTTTTTCTGCTCCTAGAATCAGAGGGCCGAGCCCTGTGCCGTACTTGCTGGTTGCAAGTTCTCCTGCGTTGCAGTGAGTCAGTACGCTGTCTCCGTCATGCAAAAGCGATAGACCGTATTCGCTGATTTTTCTGCACATTTCTATGTCTTCGTTGTGTATTGCCGTTGCTTCGTCAAGCAGATTTTTGCCGTCTTTGTATGCTTTAAGCATTCTTGATGTAGCATAACTTAGGTTTACCGCAGTCGGTCTGCACGAATCAAGATATGCTTTTAACTCCTCTTTATTTCCGTCAAGCATTGCCATTGCGTATCCGGCGAAAATTCCTATTGCCGGAGCGCCTCTGACCTGAAGTGTTTTGATTGCGTAGTAATAGTCCTCTTTTGTTTTCGGAGTAAAATATACTTCCTCGTTTGGTAATTTGGTTTGGTCTAGCACAAAAAGTTTGCCGCTCTTTAAGTACATATTTTGCATTTACATATTCCTCGTTATCTCTGTTATCAACTTTTCAAATATCGGTGCGGCTTTTTCTGCTGCTTCGCACACCTCTTCGCTGCTCAGCGGTCGCTCTGATATTCCGCACGCCATGTTTGATATAAGGCTTACGGCACATACTTTCATTTTGCAGTGGTTAGCCGCTATTGCATCGATTACCGTGCTCATACCGACGGAGTCTGCACCGAGTTTTTCTAGCATTCTTATCTCTGCCGGTGTCTCAAACTGCGGACCTTTAAGTTGAACGAATACACCTTTGTTCAGTTTAATGTTATTGTCTTTTGCGGTCTTTTCGATTATATTTTGCAAATCGGCATCGTATACATTGCTCATATCCGGAAAACGAACGCCGTAATTATCATCATTCTTTCCGATTAAGCAACTGTCGATAAAGCAAGAAATGTGGTCCGTAATCATCATAAGTTCGCCGACATTAAAGTTTTTGTTAATTGCTCCTACGGCATTGGTTAAAATAATTTTCTCTGCACCTAAATCCTTTAGCATTCTTATCGGAATTAAAATTTCCTGTGGAGTGTAGCCCTCGTATAGGTGCACTCGTCCTTGCATCACAGCAACTTTTTTCCCGGCAAGTTCTCCCAAAATAAGTTCACCCTTGTGTGACGGAGCGGTGGAAATCGGCATATTCGGTATGTTTTTATATGCAATCGATATTTTGTTTTTCACTTTTTCGGCAAGTTCGCCGAGTCCCGAACCCAATATAATTGCTATTTCAGGTTTGAAATCCGTTATTTGTCTTATATATTTCGTTTGCTCTGTTTGCATTTAATCAATCCTTTTGTCACTTGTTAGGTTAATTATATAATAATGTTTATGTTAAATCAATGTATTTTGACTAATTGCTATTGCAAAATGTGAACCGATTTGATATATTATAATATATAATTATTTAATTTGGAAGGCAATTAATATGAAAAGATTTTTGTCGTTATTTTTGGTTTTGATTATTGCTCTTTGCTCTGCTTTAGCACTTAGTGGCTGTGCAAAAAATGCAAATACCGCATTTGATATTGTGTATATCACAGACGGTGCTTCTATAAACGATAAGGCTCAGAACCAAAATGCTTGGAACGGAGTTAAAAATTACTGTCAGGAAAACAATTTGAATTGTCGCTGTCGCTATTATCAGCCCGGTACCGATGATGATGGTAATATCAGCGTCGAAACGATAGATAAATATATTTCTCTCGCCGTAGATAACGGAGCACAGTATGTTGTTATGCAGGGCGATAAGCTCGCTGTGGCACTTAACGAATGTGCCGAAAAATACAGTGATGTTAATTTCCTTTTGGTTGACGCATATCCTCATTCCGAAGGCAGCGATCAGGTCAATAAATTTGATAATGTTATGACCGTCAGCTTTGATACCAATCAGGCAGGCTTTTTGGCAGGCTATGCGAGCGTAGCTCTTGGTATGAATAAACTTGGCTACTTTGGCTCGGTTTCCGATAAGATTTCCCATGCTTACGGCAAGGGATTTGTAAACGGTGCTGCATACGCTGCCGATGAAATCGCAAAGCCGGTTTATATGGATTATGCAGAGTATGACTCACAGAATCTTGATTATGATTACTCATTTACCGTAAGACCTGTTTACCAAAAGATTGAGGAAGCAAAAGAAGAGACCTTTAAGGTTACGGTAGAAAACGGAACAGGCTCCGGAGTTTACACCGACGGTCAAAATGTTACCGTTGTTGCAGACCCGGCACCGAGCGGAAAAGTTTTTGACCACTGGGAGAAAAAGAGTAATACAAACGGAGTTAAAGATAAAAAAGTAAATATAAATTCCGATAAAAAGGACACAATTAATTTGCTTGTGGGAGACTGCGACTGTACTCTTACAGCAGTTTACAGAGATGCCGATATCGTCAGCATTAATGTTAAGGGCGGCTCAACCTACAATATAGAGAAAAATTCAAGTGCCGAAATAAGCGCACCTGCCGCAGAAAACGGAATGGTTTTTGAACGCTGGGAGAGCGATGTTCAGGATGTTCTTGAGGATGTCAATTCATCAGAAACAAAAATCAATGTAGCCGAACAGTCTGAGATTAATCTTACACCCGTATATGTTAAATCAGATTCTCCTACTTTTAATGTTACCGTTGAAAACGGTTCGGGCTCGGGTTCATACCGTGTAGGGGATAAGGTTAATTTGGTGGCTGATGCACCGAGCGACGGGTATATGTTTTATAAGTGGGAAAATATAGATAACCAAGGTCGCTCAACCGGCATCGTAATGGAAAATGAATATGCTTACAGAACCTCGTTTGAAATGACGGATAGGTATTCATCAATTATTGAGGCTATGTATGATGACGGAACACAGGTGGTATTCGGCGGAGGCAATTCGCAAAGTGCTTCTATATTCACAGCAACCCAAAAGATAAGCCATCAGGTTTACGGCTTCGGTTGTGGGATTGACCAAAACGATATGGGTAACTGCCTTGCAAGTGTCGTGCTTGATTACAGTACCGCAGTTAATAATGCTCTTAAATCATATAAGGGTGGTACTGATTATCTTGCCGATTGCTCAAATGATTGTTTGTATGTAACTAATATTTCAAATAAAGCTACTTATACCGATGATAAAGGCAATACACTTGACGATAAGAATTATAATGAGGGATATGCCAATGTTTACACCTCACTTAAAAACGGCAGTATTAACGCAGGCAAAGCACAAAATTCAAAATGCCTGACCGTTAAGTATTGGACAAAATAAAAAAGTAAAAGACCGACATCATTTGATGTCGGTCTTAATTTTTAGTTATTTCAGTCCTGCATTAACTTTACGAGAACTGCTTTTTGTGCGTGGAGTCTGTTTTCTGCCTCGTCGAATATTTCGTTTGCGTGCTCCTCAAATACCTTTGCGGTTATCTCTTCCTCTCTGTGAGCAGGGAGACAGTGAAGAACCATTGCATTATCGTTGGCAACAGCCATAACATTGTCGTTAATCTGGAAGTCTTTGAAAATCTTTTCTCTTTCTGCCTTTTCTTCTTCCTGACCCATTGAAGCCCAAACATCGGTGTAAAGAACATCGGCATCCTTTGCACATTCGAGAATGTCGGACGAGCAGGTGAACTTTCCGTTTTCATTTGCCCACTTCATAATCTGCGCATCCGGCTTGTAGCCGTCGGGACATGCAACAGAACATTCCATACCCATGGTGATTGCGCCTACGATAAGGCTGTTTGCCATATTGTTTCCGTCGCCGATAAAGCAGAATTTCAGACCGTCAAAACTCTTTTTGTATTCTCTTATTGTCATAAGGTCGGCAAGGACTTGACAAGGGTGACAGTAGTCTGTAAGACCGTTTATAATCGGAATTGAACCGTATTTTGCAAGAGCCTCAACTTCGGACTGCTCAAAGGTTCTTATCATAATTCCGTCGAGATAACGGGAGAGGACTCTTGCCGTATCTTCAACAGGTTCGCCTCTGCCGATTTGTAAATCACGGTTCGAGAGGAAAAGAGCCTGACCGCCGAGTTGATACATTCCGGTTTCAAAACTTACTCTTGTTCTTGTAGAACTTTTTTGAAAAATCATACCGAGAGTCTTGCCCTTGAGAATGTGGTGCTCTATTTTGTTGTGATTTTCGTATTTTAATTGGTCGGCAAGATTGAGAATATCGAGCATCTCGTTCTTGTCTAAATCCTGTAATTTGAGTAAATGTTTCATTTTTCAATTACCTCCTTGAGTATTTTCAGTCCTTCGTCAATTTCATTGTAATTTATGTTAAGAGCAGGGAGAAGTCTAACCTTGTTTTTGTGCGCAGTCAGCACAAGCAGACCGTTTTTAAGACATTCTTTTGCAATATCGGATGCATTCTTGTCCGTGAGTATTCCTATCATAAGACCCATGCCGCTGATATCTTTTACTCCCTTAATACTCTTTATATAATCCGTTATGTACTTTCCTTTGGCTCTTACATCTGCTAAGAACTTTTCGTCCATTCTTTCAACGATGCTTATTGCACCTGCTGCAACTATCGGATTGCCGCCGAAAGTTGAGCCGTGAGAACCCGGTGTTACCGTAGTGCTTAACTTTTCGCCAAAGAGTACTGCACCTATTGGCAATCCTCCGCCGAGACCTTTTGCGGTAGTTACTATGTCGGGGCAGAGAGAATAATTCTGGTAAGCATAAAACTTGCCGGTTCTGCCGTTGCCCGTTTGCACCTCGTCAACGATAATCAATATGTCTTTTTCTTTCGCAATCTTTGCAATTTCATTTATGAACTCTACGCTTAGATTATTAACTCCGCCTTCGCCCTGAATGCACTCAAACATAATGGCGCAAACATCGTCTGTTGCCAGTTTTCTGAGTTCGTCAATGTTGTTTGCTTTGCAGTATTTGAAACCCTGTGTAAAAGGCGCAAAATCGGTGTGAAACTCGTCCTGTCCCGTTGCGGCGAGAGTGGTTATCGTCCTGCCGTGGAATGAATCTGTCAGGGTGATTATGTTGTGTCTGCCTTCGCCGTATTTGTCAAAACTGTACTTTCTCGCAAATTTAATTGCACCCTCGTTTGCCTCTGCACCGGAGTTTGAGAAAAATACATTTTTCATACCGCTTTTTTCACATAGAAGTTTTGCCAGCTTTGCACACGGTTCGGTGTAATAAAGGTTGCTTGTGTGCTGAACTTTGCCGAGTTGCTCCTCAACTGCGTCCCTCCAAATCTCATCGCAAATTCCAAATGAATTTACTCCGATACCCGATGTGAAGTCTATGTATTTTTTTCCGCCCTCGTCATATAAAACAGAGCCTTTACCCTTTGTTAAGCAAACATCAAATCTGCCGTATGAGTGAGCAATATATTTGTCATCAAGTTCTTTAGTGTTCATCATCTGTTATCTGCTCCTAAACATTGTTCCGAGACCCTCATCGGTCAAAAGTTCCATCAGTATGGAGTGGGGAACTCTTCCGTCAATTATGAATGCCTTTTCGCATCCGTTTCTTATTGCCTGAGTCATTGAGTCGATTTTCGGTATCATTCCGCCTTTTATTATTCCGTCTGCGATTAATGCCGGAATGTCGGAAATGAGTACTCTTTGTATTTTCGTTGACTCGTCGCTCACATCTCTTAAAAGACCCACAATGTCAGTCATCGAAATAAGTGCCGCCGCTTTCAAATCACCTGCAATTTGTGCCGCAACCGTGTCTGCGTTTATGTTGTAGCAGTTGCCGTTTTCATCATAGCCTATGGTTGAAATAACGGGAATGAAGTTGTTTGCCAAAACCTCGTTTATTACATCCATATTTGTGTCGATTATTTCTCCGACATATCCGTGCTCGTCATCAAGCGGCTTGCACTTTATCATATTTCCGTCCATTCCCGACAGTCCTATTGCATGACCGCCGAGATTTCCTATTTTGCATACAAGGTCTTTGTTTACCTTGCCTGCAAGTACCATTTGTACCACATCAACGGTTTCTTTGTCTGTTACTCTTAAACCGTTTGAAAATTTGCTTTCTACACCTATTTTGTCGAGCGTTTCATTTATCGCAGGTCCGCCGCCGTGCACGAGAACTACTTTTATGCCGACCGTTGAGAGAAGTACAAGATCGTGCATTACAGCCTCTTTCAGTTCCTCGTTTATCATGGCGTTGCCGCCGTATTTTACTACAATGGTCTTTTTGCGATAAAGTTGAATGTACGGCAAAGCCTCCGCTATGGTCTTTGCTTTCATCTCGTTATCAATAGTGTTCATAACCTGTCCTCCTCATATCTTTATCAGGTTCTGTAATCGCCGTTTATTCTTACGTAATCATAGGTTAAGTCACAGCCCCATGCGGTAGCTTCTTTGCTTCCGTCATTAAGATTTATAAGAACATAAATTTCATCCGAGGAAAGTATTTCCGCCGCTTTTTCTTCGCTGAATTCAACGCCTGCACCGTTTCTGCAAACAGCGATAGTGCCGAATTCACTCTTGAGGTCAACATCCACTTTGTTTATGTCAAATTTTACGTCGGCATATCCAACTGCACATAAAATTCTGCCCCAATTTGCGTCCTCGCCGAAAATCGCAGCCTTAAAGAGGGTAGAACATACAACGCTTTTAGCAACAGTAATGGCGGTGTCTCTCTTGTCTGCGCCGCTTACCGTGCACTCAATCAGTTTCGTTGCGCCCTCGCCGTCCTTTGCGAGCATTTTTGTGAGGTTTGCCATAACTTCGTAAAGTGCTTTTTTGAATATTTCGTATTCAACCGACTCCTCAACGATTTCACTGTTTTCCGCTAAACCGTTTGACATAAGAACAACCATATCGTTAGTTGATGTGTCTCCGTCGATTGAAAGACAGTTGTATGTAATTTGAACAATATCGCTCAGTGCCGCCTGAAGCATTACCTCATTGATTGCACAGTCGGTTGTGATAAAGTTCAAAGTTGTAGCCATATTCGGGTGAATCATTCCCGAGCCCTTGGCCATACCGCCGAGAGTGCATATTTTTCCGTCTATTTCAAATTCTACGGCGTATTCTTTTTTTATCGTGTCAGTGGTCATAATCGCTTTTGCCGCTTCTTCGTTTGCGTTATAACTCAGTTCAGACGCCAAAATCGGAACAGCCTTTTCAATCGGTTCTATGGGTAGAACCTGACCGATTACGCCTGTTGAAGCAACGATAACCTGTTCTTTTGGTATACCGAGTTCGTTTGATACAAGTTCACACATTCTCTCGGCTTTTTCGACACCGTCCGCATTGCAGGTGTTTGCGTTTTTAGAATTTGCTATGACAGCAACAGCCTTGTTTCCGCTTTTTTCAAGATTTGATTTTGTAACGATAATCGGCGCACCCTTGACCTTGTTTTGAGTGTAAACCGCAGCAGCGTTGCATACTTTGTCGGAAACGTACATACATATGTCGTTTTTGTGCTTGACTGACGGGTCATCGTTAGCCGGCTTTTTAATGCCGCAATATGTTCCGGCGGCTTTGAAACCCTTAGCGGCGCATATGCCGCCGTCTGTGTATTTCATTTCGTTCATTATGTTAATCTCCTATGCGTTATATTATTCTTTCAAGTTTAATCCTGTTTTTTCGTCCAGACCCAAAGCGATATTCATACATTGAATTGCCGCACCGCTTGCGCCTTTTCCCAGATTGTCAAACCTTGATGAAATAATTATTCTCTCATCGTTTCCGTTAACTAAGATTTCCATATCGTCACGGTTTGCAAAATTGTTTGAGCCTATCATAGATTTTATGTAAGTGCTCTCACGAACCTTGATGAATTCTTCACCCTCGTAGTGAGAGGCATACATTTCGATAAGTTCTTCGGGACATTTGCTCTTATTCATCATATCGGTGTATAGCGCAATGTTTACAACCATACCCTGTGGATAATCGCAGATGTGAGGTGCAAATATCGGCGTCCTTGAAAGTTTGCTGATTGCCCGCATTTCTTTTAGGTGCTTATGCTGTTGAGTCAAAGCGTACTCTCTGGGAGAGTCCAATTCTGGATCTCTGTTTTCGTCCTCGTATTGTGCAATTCCTTTTTTTCCTGCACCCGTGTAACCGCTCATGGCATAGCAGATGAGGGGATAATCGGCATTAATTACACCGTTTGCAATCAACGGATATACTATGCTGTTAAAGCCGCTTGCATAACATCCGGGAACCGCAATGCGATTTGACGATTTGATTTTATCTCTGAATTTTTTATCGAGTTCCGGAAAGCCGTATGCCCATTCGGGATTTGTTCTGTGTGCCGTTGAAGTGTCGATAATTTTTACCTTATCGTTTTCAACAAGTGAAACAGCCTCTATGCTTGCTTCATCGGGCAGACATAAAAAGGTTATGTCCGAGTCATTTATCATTTTTGCACGCTCTTTGGCATCCTTACGCTTTTCGGGGTCTATGTGCAGAATTTGAATATCGTCTCTGTTTTCAAATCTGTTGTATATTTTTAAGCCGGTAGTACCCTGACTTCCGTCTATAAATATCTTTTTCATTTTCTCACCTTATTTATTAAACTTAAATTATTATACAACTTAATATTTTGATGTCAATAGATATTGCAAAAATTTTTATAAATATGCAATATATTGAATAAATATGCAATAATATAACAAAAAACCTCCAATGACGAATCGGAGATTAGATATGTATTGTCGATTTTCAATTATCTCTTTTATAATGTTATTAAATAAGAGCAAAACCCGTGCCGTAAAAATCAAGCGCATATATGATATGTATGTCTGATTTTTGTTTGAAAAAGAAAAAAAGAAGCCTTAAAAATTAAGACTTCTTTTAACTATGGCGCAGAGGGTGGGATTCGAACCCACGCGGGCGTGAACCCAAACGGTTTTCAAGACCGCCTCGTTATGACCACTTCGATACCTCTGCGTGAATGCTTAGATATATTAACATAAGTTTATATCATTGTCAAGAAATTTTTAGCATTAATTCAAATATTTTTTGCTCTCTTTATTATAAATTTTCCTTGACTTTTGTAATTACTTATGGTAAAGTAATTACTGCACGATGTTGCAAAACTTGACAGGTAAAAACCTAGTTACACGCAGAAGTACTCAAGCTGGTGACGAGGCGCCCCTGCTAAGGGCGTAGGCCGGGAAACCGACGCGAGAGTTCGAATCTCTCCTTCTGCGCCAAAAAAGAAGTCTTAATTTTTAAGGCTTCTTTTTCTTTTTTATGTCTGTATAAAAGAAAGAAGCCATCCTTCGATGGCTTAATAACTACTGCTTATTCGAGTCTGTTACTGACTGTTTCTTTTTGCGAAACAGTCGCTGCAATATACAGGGCGTCCGTCTGTCGGCTTAAAGGGCACAACACATGACTTTCCGCACTCTGCACAGGTAGCTTCATGATTTTCTCTTGGAGCTTTAGCGGCATTTTTTCTTGCAATTCTGCAATCTTTGCAGCGCTGAGGCTCATTTACAAAACCTTTTTCCGCATAGAATTCCTGCTCGCCGGCAGTAAAGACAAATTCTTTACCGCAGTCCTTACAAACCAATGTCTTATCTTCGTACATAGCTTTCCACCTCTCTTAAGATTTTGCCGGGAAAAAGGCGTCGGAACTTCTTTCCTTTGGTTTTGCCGACGGTATCCGTCTTACGAATGTCGCCGGACTTTGCAGTATTAACTAAGTCCGAGCCTTGATTATTCAAAAGAAACTTGAGAAAGCTTCTTGCGAATTCTTTGCATTGCATTATCTACAGCTTTTGGAGTCTTGTCCAATTTTTGCGCCGTTTCTGCATAGGAACAGCCCATTATGTGCAGCCTTAAAACTTCGTTTTCAAAGCTGGATAACTCCTCGTAAAGTACATTACTGAGCACGCTTACGCTCTCACTCGCCATATATTCGTCCTCTGCACTCAAATGCACCTTTTCGTCAAACATATCTTCGTTTTCTATTGATACAATATTTGACTGTGGTATGTCCTTTAAGCGAGAAACTTTTTTGATTGCTGAGATAATCGAGTTGTTTATGCAGTGTGAGGCATATGTAGTAAATAATGTGCCCTTGCTTTCGTTAAACGATTTTGTTGCCGCAAGTAATCCTATCAAGCCCTCTTGAATTATATCGTCTTTTTCAAGGGGCGCATTCTGAAATTTTGCGGCGGCACCGTCAACCAAATATTTGTACTTTATAATCAACTCGTTAATTGCTTCTTCGTCATTTCTGCGTGAAAGCAAATCGTTTTCGGATGTGTTCATAAACCCTCCGATATATAAATAATATAATAATTTATATTAATTGTCAACAATTTAACAAAATTTATACCCAAATAAGGCGATTTTTTATACATTAAACCTAAACAGTACAATATCCCCGTCATTCATTACATATTCCTTGCCCTCGGAGCGAACCAATCCTTTTTCTTTAGCCGCAGCCATTGAGCCGCACGCCATAAGGTCGTCAAAAGAAACGACTTCTGCTCTGATGAAGCCTCTTTCAAAATCGGTGTGGATTTTTCCTGCTGCCTGCGGTGCTTTTGTACCTTTTTTGATTGTCCATGCTCTTACCTCAGGCTTGCCTGCGGTGAGGTAACTTATCAAACCGAGAAGAGAATAACTTTTCTTAATAAGTCTGTCGAGTCCCGATTTTTCGAGCCCCATATCCTCAAGGAACATTTGCTTTTCGTCAGGTTCAAGTTCCGCTATCTGTGCTTCCATCTCCGCACATATCGGGAATGTTTCGGCACCTTCTGCGGCGGCAATTTCCTTTACGGCACTGTAATACTTGTTTTTTTCGATACCGTCGATAAAATCGCTCTCTCCCATATTACATGCGTATATTACCGGTTTTATCGTAAGCAGAGCAACATCCTTCAGATATTCCTTCTCATCATCGCTGATTACTACTGCTCTTGCGGTTTTTCCCGTTTCCATTTCCGATATGAGTCTTTCAAGAAAAGCAACCTCTGCGGCGATTGTTTTGTCGCCCTTCATAGCCTTTCGTCTGTTATCTATTCTTCTTGTAAGGATGTCAAGGTCGGATAAAATAAGTTCAAGATTGATTGTCTCAATATCTCTTGCAGGGTCGATGCTTCCGTCAACATGGGTTATATCGTCGTTTTCAAAGCATCTGACAACGTGGATGATTGCGTCAACTTCTCTTATGTGAGATAAGAATTTGTTTCCCAGACCTTCGCCCTTGCTTGCACCCTTAACAAGTCCTGCAATGTCAACGAATTCTATCGTTGCAGGGGTGAACTTGTCGGGATGATACATCTCTGCAAGTTTGTCGAGTCTCTCATCGGGTACGCTTACCATACCGACATTCGGCTCAATAGTGCAAAACGGATAGTTTGCACTTTGCGCTCCTGCATTTGTAATTGCGTTAAAAAGTGTACTTTTGCCGACATTCGGCAAACCCACCATACCTAATTTCATAATAATTCTCCTAAATTTAATTTCATTTCATTATATATCATACTTCTTTTTTTTACAAGTATCAATATAATTCTTGACAATACGATTACTTTGCTCTAAAATATTATAAATATTTTTTTATTGGCTTAATCGACTTAGGAGGGATTTTATGAAACTTAACGGTTCTCAAATCGTTTTGGAGGTTCTTAAGGAACAGGAAGTGGATACCATCTTCGGCTATCCGGGCGGAACTATACTTAACATCTTCGACGAACTGTATAAATACGGAGATACATTTAAGCATATACTGACAGCGCACGAGCAGGCGGCTGCTCATGCTGCCGACGGTTATGCCAGAGCAACAGGTAAGGTAGGCGTGTGTTTTGCAACATCGGGTCCCGGTGCAACTAATCTGGTAACAGGTATAGCAACCGCATATATGGACAGTATTCCTGTTGTTGCAATCACTTGTAACTATGCTACCTCGGGACTCGGCAGAGATTCGTTCCAAGAGGTTGATATTTGCGGTATTACCATGCCTGTTACAAAGCATAATTTCCAGGTTGAAAGGGTAGAGGACCTTGCGGATACTATTCGCAGAGCGTTCAGAATTGCTCAGTCCGGCAGAAAGGGTCCCGTTCTTATTGATATCCCTAAGGATATTACAGCTGCCGTTTGCGATTATGAAAAGCAGGACAAGGTGCTGCCTGATGCTCCTAAGAGACCGAAGCATTCATGCTTTGAAAGAGCGGTAGAACTCCTTAACAATGCAAAGAAGCCTGTTATCTATTGCGGCGGCGGTGCCGTCTCTTCGAATGTCGGCGATGATTTGATTAAGTTTGCGGAAAAAATAGATTGCCCTGTTGTTTCTTCACTTATGGGACTCGGTGCTTTTCCTTATGAGCATCCGCTTCACCTCGGTCTTATAGGTATGCACGGTCATTATCAGTGCAATAAAGCCGCACATGACTGCGATGTTCTTATCGTTTGCGGTGCCCGCTTCAGCGACAGAGTTGCCGGAAACAGAGCACAGTTCGCTCCAAATGCAGAGATTTTACATATTGATATAGACGCTGCCGAGATGGATAAGAATGTTCCGTCAAATTATCACCTCAGAGGCGATTTGGCAGAAATGCTTCCCGAACTTACCGAAGCTGTAAATAAACTCGACCACACTGAATGGAAGAATGAAATCGCTTCGTTTACAAGACCGTTTAAGCAGCTTCAAATCGGCGATTATGTAAATCCGCAGACTTTGATTGAAAAAATTGACGCAGCAACGGCAGACGATACAATCGTTGTTACCGATGTGGGACAGCATCAGCTTTGGGCTGCTCAGTTCTATAAATTCAGACATCCACGTACACTTCTTTCTTCGGGCGGTTTGGGTACAATGGGATATTCCATGGGTGCCGCTATCGGCGGACAGATGGGATGCCCCGACAAGACAGTTGTGATGTTTGTTGGTGACGGAGGATTTCATATGAACCTTGCCGAACTTGCAACAATGGCGTCATATAACGTTCCCGTTAAAATGTTCATTATGAATAACGAGGTTCTTGGCATGGTTCGTCAGTGGCAGAAATTGTTTTATGAGAATCGCTTTTCGGATACAGACCCGCACCGTGCAACGGATTTTGTCAAGGTTGCAGAGGCGTTCGGCGTAAAAGGACTTCGCATCAATACAAATGATGATATCGACGCTGTTCTTAAGGAAACTTTTGAATTTCAGGGTCCGGTTCTTGTTGATTGCAGAATCAGTAAGGACAGCAATGTTCTTCCCATGATTCCTCCCGGAGGAACTCATACCGATATTATCGAAGAATTTAATTAAAGGAGAGATATATTATGAAAGAAAAACTTGTTTTATCTGTTCTTGTTGATAATGAAAGCGGTGTTCTTCAGCGAATTGCAAGTCTGTTTTCAAGAAGAGCCTACAATATATCGTCTCTTACGGTAAGTGAGACGGAGGATGAAAAATTTTCCCGTATGACTATCGAAACATATACGGAACCCGAGAATTTCAGACAGATTAAAAGGCAACTTTTGAAACTTGAAATTGTTGAAAAGGTTGCGGAACTCACTGCACAAAATTCCGTATCATCCGAACTATTGCTTGTAAAGGTTCACGCAAAGGGCATTGACCAAAAGAACGCACTTCTTGAACTTAATGCCGCATACGGTTCACGTGTTCGTGATATTTCACTTGAGACATTCACTCTTGAATATACCGGTCAGGGCGAAACTATTGACAGTTTTATCGCTGAACTTGATGAAAAATTCGGTATAGTTGAACTTGCAAGAACAGGTATCACCTCTCTTCAAAGAGGCGAAGGCTCCTTTACGGAAGATATATAATTACAGAAAAGAGGTTGTTTTATGGGAATGACAATGACCCAAAAGATATTGGCTTCTCATGCCGGACTTGACAGCGTGGTTGCAGGTCAGCTTATTGAGGCTAATCTTGATATGGTTCTCGGTAATGATGTCACTTCGCCGGTTGCCATAAACGAAATGAATAAATTTAATAAAAAATCGGTATTTGACAAGACGAAAATTTCACTTGTTATGGACCATTTTACTCCCAATAAAGATATCCAGTCGGCACAAAATTGCAAGCAGGTAAGAGAGTTCGCAAAGACAAACGGCATTACCCATTACTTCGATGTCGGAAATATGGGCATAGAGCACGCACTTCTCCCCGAGCAGGGAATAGTTACATGCGGCGATTGTATTATCGGAGCCGATTCGCATACCTGTACTTACGGAGCACTCGGTGCATTTTCCACAGGTGTAGGTTCTACCGATATGGCGGCAGGTATGATTACAGGCAAGGCTTGGTTTAAGGTGCCGTCAGCTATTAAGGTTGTTATTACAGGTAATAAAAATAAGTATGTTTCCGGCAAGGACGTTATTCTTCATCTTATCGGTGAAATCGGCGTTGACGGCGCACTTTATAAGTCGCTTGAATTTATGGGTGACGGCGTTAAAAATTTGTCTATGGATGACAGACTTTGTATAGCAAATATGGCTATCGAATGCGGCGCAAAGAACGGTATATTCCCGGTTGACGATGTTACTCTCGAATATGTAAACGGCAGAAGCGAGAGAGAATATAAAGTATATGAAGCCGATGAGGACGCCGAGTATGAAAGAACAATTACTATTGACCTTTCGACTCTTAAATCTACCGTTGCATTCCCTCATCTTCCGGAAAACACAAGAACATTTGACGAAATCGATGAGATTAAAATCGACCAAGTTGTTATCGGCTCGTGCACAAACGGCAGAATGGAAGATATGCGTACAGCCGCAGAAATTCTCAAAGGCAAAAAGGTTGCCGACGGCGTTCGTGTTATCGTAATTCCGGCAACTCAGCAGATTTATCTTAATTGCATTAAAGAAGGACTTGCAGAGATTTTTGTTCAGGCAGGTGCTGTTGTCTCTACTCCTACATGCGGACCGTGTCTTGGCGGACATATGGGAATCCTTGCAGCAGGAGAAAGAGCGGTTTCAACCTCAAACAGAAACTTTGTCGGTCGAATGGGTCATCCGGAATCGGAAGTATACCTTGCATCACCGGCTGTTGCCGCCGCTTCGGCACTTAAAGGATATATTGCAGACCCGGCAAAACTTTAACGCTATTGCTTGTGAAAGGAGAACTATATTATGAACGCTAAAGGCAGAGTACATAAATTCGGTGATAATGTAGATACCGATGTTATTATTCCCGCAAGGTATCTTAATCGCTCCGATGAGCAGTGGCTTGCTTCTCACTGTATGGAGGACATTGATGCCGATTTTGCAAAGAACGTAAAGAAAGGCGATATTATGGTTGCCGAGGCTAATTTCGGTTGCGGTTCGTCAAGAGAGCATGCACCTATCGCAATTAAGGCTTCGGGTATTTCCTGTGTTATTGCTTCCACATTTGCTCGAATTTTTTACCGCAATGCTATAAATATCGGACTTGCCATTTTGGAATGTGATGAGGCGGCAAAAAACATTAAAGACGGCGACGAGGTCGAGGTTGATTTCGACAGCGGACTGATTAAAAATCTTACAGACGGTAAAACATATCAGGCTCAGCCGTTTCCCGATTTTATTCAAAATATTATTAAAAACGGCGGTTTAATGAATTCTGTTAAGTAAAGGCTATTTGTAATGAGTGTTTTTGAAATAAATGATGATGTGTTGAAAAAGGTTTGGGACTCTTCGGGCGAGCAACTTTATTCCGTTTCCGGCGGTAAACTCTTTAATGCCCGTGAGTTTTCGGATAATGACAGACCGGATAATATCTCTCAAACTCAATATTTTTTGCAGATGGGTTATATTCCTTTTGTCAATATAACTAATGACGAAGCGCTGAGAGCATATAAAAATACTCTTAGAAACGATAAAATCAAAGCAGCGCTTGACAGCGTTGACGATGATAAGTTTAATGATACGTTTTGGAAGTATTTTAATCTTTATCCGGACTTGCTCGACGATTTTAATAAATTTGAAAAGAAGTATGTCCTTTCAAAAGTTGAATCGTGGTGCAGGGAAAACGGCATAGAATACAGCATAAAGTGAATTTTACCGAGCGGTTATTATCGCTCGGTATTCTTTGTCTATATTAATTTAGTATTAATTCTGTATAATTCGCTGGAATTTGCACTTGAGTTATGTTATACTTATAGTTAATATGAGCTAATTTAGGAGGTTTATATGAAAAGACTATTATCTTTTGCCATGGCATTTGTATTGATGTTTACCGCTGTTCCCATGAGTGCAATGGCAGCAACGCATGAACACAGTAATAAAACAGAGACAACTTCAGACGGTACGCTCGAATATACTTATTGTGCCGAACCAAGAGATAAGACTGTATCATTTTCGTTGCAGGCTTATCCCGAGTCTGACCATGATTATACGAATAAATTGAATACATCATATTCGTATTCTGTGCCTAATGCCGATTCTTTGGAACTTAAATTTTCATCAAAGTGCCAAACCGAAAAGGATTATGATATTGTTACAATAAGTGATTCAAACGGTAAAACTGTCGGCACTTATTCGGGAGATGAACTTGCGGGCAAGACTGTATCTGTCCCCACAGGTTCATTTAAGATTAACTTTGTTACAGACCATTCACGGGTGTTCTACGGCTTCAGCATTGACAGCATTACCGCAAAGACAGGCGATTTTACATATTATGTTCCTAATGTAAAGCAAAACGGTACTGAACATAATTATTCAAATTATGCAAACGAGACTCTTTACTACACGTGCCCCGGTGCAAAAAGTATGACTGTTAAATTCTCGTCAAATTGTAAGACCGAGCAGAATTATGATATTATCTACATCTATGATGCAAACGGTAAGCAAATCGGCAAGTACAGCGGTACTCAACTTGCTTCCAAAACTCTTACTGTCAGCGGTTCGTCATTTTCGATTAAGTTTACTTCCGACCACTCGCAGGTGTTTTACGGTTACAGTATTGACAGTTTGACTGCCGTTCTCAGCGGAACTACAGAGGCTATGCCGAATTATGAGTATTCGATTACCTTGCCTAAGGAAAAATACCCTGAGTCTGCTCATGATTATACCAATAATCTCAAGGTTAACTACGGCTTTAGATACGCTAATGCAAAATCGCTCAAACTTACATTCTCCTCTAAGTGCGAAACAGAGGAAAAGTATGACGTAATTACAATTTATGATGAAAACGGCAATAAGGTAGGTACTTACAGCGGTACCGAACTTGCCTCACAAACAGTAGAAGTTCCTACAGGTTCATTCAGAATTGAATTCACCACCGACCATTCTAGAACCTTTTACGGCTTCAGTATTGACAGTATTGTTGCTACAATGAACGCCAATCCCGAAATTGTGAACGAATATAATTCAGACGCTTATCAAACGGATGCAATTCCGCAAACTGCACATAATTATTCAAATTATGCAGACGAAACATTTTACTATACCGATGTTACCGCATCTTCTCTTGATTTGCAGTTTGATAACGCATGCAAAACTGAGAAAAAGTATGATCTAGTTTATATTTATGATGAAAACGATACGCTTATCGGCGAATATTCCGGTAATGATTTGTCGGCAAAATTTATTCACATTAACGGCTCAGGTATTAAAATTCGTTTTACTTCCGACCATTCTCAGACTTTTTACGGTTATTCTCTCAGGTATTTAAGCCCTAATTATACGAGCGTGAACGAGGGTTCAAATGCTTATTCTTATCCCGAGTCCGGTCATACCTACAATAATTATGCCAATGAGACTTATGAGTATTACTGCAAAAAGCCTCTTACTAAATACCTTGAACTTAAATTTTCCGAAAAGACCGAAACCGAGGATAAGTATGATACAATTTCTGTTTACGGTTCCGATAATAAACTTATCGGCACATACAGCGGAACTCAACTTGCAGGAAAGACAATTAAGGTTGACGGTGCATACTTTAAGATTGTACTTAAAACAGACAGATCTGCGGCATATTACGGCTTTTCGTTTGATTCCATAACTGCCGTTCAAAGCACCGACAGTTACAGCCAAAAGGAAATTTCCCATAATTATAAACTTACAAATGCCGTTAAGCCAACCTCATCGCAAGAAGAAAAAATGTACTATACTTGTACAAATTGCGGTGATTTCAAGCAAATCAGCGATCAGCCGTTCCAAAGTTATATTTACACTCTCAGTGCCGACAGTTTTGACTACGACGGAAAGAATCACAGACCCGCCGTTACGATTAATGATAAGAGCAGAGAGTTGACAGAGGGAACTGATTATGACTTGACCTATCCGTCAAGAAGTGCTGATTCGGGTACATACAGAATTACCGTTAATTTCAAAAACGGATATTCGGGTACTAAGTATCTTTATTATTCAATCAAATCTTATAACGAGACACAAACTCAGTCGTATAAGCAATATCTGCTTGAACAGGGCTTCCCTGAAAGCTATACCGCAAAACTTGTTGCACTTCACGAAAAATATCCTAATTGGGAATTTAAGGTATACAATACCGGACTTGATTGGCAGACTGCCGTAAACGGAGAAAGAGACCCTCATTCTAAGCAAAGAATAGGCGTTTACGAGTCTAAGAGTCTGCCTGCCGATTACCTTTGTTCTTGCAGTAAGTGTAAGGGCGTTGTTCAGGACAGTTCTTATGCGGCAAGCGAAAAGGCAGTTAAGTATTATATGGACCCGAGAAATTGGCTTGACGAAAAGCATATCTTTCAGTTTGAAACCACTAACGGCGGTTCGGGACAAACCCGAGAGGGAGTTGAATCAATCCTTAAGGGTACATGGATGTATAAGTCAACAGTGCGTTATACAAATACATACGGCAATCAAAAACTTTATGATTCAACGCTTAAGTATTCCGATATTATTATGCAGACTGCCGCAAAGAGCGGACTTGCGCCTTATTATATCGCATCAAAGATTAAGCAGGAAGTAGGTTCTTCTTCATCAAGTTATGCGGGCGGCTCCCGTGGTACCGTTATGCCGTTCCAGGGTATTTATAATTACTTTAATATCGGTGCATATAACGGTGCAAATGACGGTCTCGCTTGGGCGGCAGGCTTCCTTAAAGTTAAGGACGGACAGAGAGCAAATCTCTACCAAAAGGACGAAAACGGCAATTTAGTCCTTGATGTCTCTCTTTCTTCAAACCAAAGAATGGTTTATATTGATATGGATGATACTTACTTTTTTGTAAGACTTTATGCCGAAAACGGAGCAGATAAGTATTTAACCGGAAGAACGGGATATATCAAAAAATCCGATGTTAGAACAAGATATGTCGGACCCGATTTCGGCGGAAATGATAAGTACTATCGTCCGTGGATTACACCGTACAGAGCAATCATTTACGGTTCAAAGTATATTTATGACAGTTACGGTATATATCAGTATACAGGATATTTACAGAAGTTTAATGTAACCCCTGACCAAAGATATTATCATGAATATATGGTTAATGTTTCTTCGGCTCAGGCAGAGGGAGCAAAGATATACCGCGGCTACGCTTCTAACGGACTGTTAAATTCAAAGCATACATTCTATATTCCTGTGTTTAAGAATATGTAATTTATTTATAATAACGGAGTTGTTTCATTTTAATGTGAGGCAACTCCTTTTTTGTTACAAAAGTGTAATGGAATTAATCATTTTCTTGTGCTATTATATGATTGAGGTGGTATAAAATGAATTTATTTTTGCTTGAGGACGATTATGCAATTGCGACCGGTCTTTGCTATTCTCTCGAAAATGAGGGATACAGCGTTACTCACGCATCAGGAGTTAAGCAAGCAATTGATATTATAAGTAAAGAAAAATTTTCGCTTTATATTCTTGATTTGACTCTTCCCGACGGCTCAGGCTACGATGTGTGTAAAGAAATTAAAAAGCAAGGCGATTTGCCCGTTATATTTCTTACCGCTTACGACGATGAGGTTAATGTCGTTATGGGCTTTGAATTTGGCGCAGACGATTATATATCAAAACCGTTTCGGTTAAAGGAACTGCTTGTAAGAATTAAAAGCGTTCTCAGACGCTATAATAACGAAAGCGCAGACGGTGTAATTAAATTCAAGGATTTGACTGTTAATACAAACGAAGCCAAAGTGTATAAAAACGGCAATGAAATTATTTTGACCGCCATGGAATACAGACTTCTTTTGATATTGCTGAATAATCGTGGCAAGGTGCTGTCCAGAACTCAGCTTTTGGAAAATATATGGGATGTTGACGGCGATTTCGTTGAGGATAATACTCTTACTGTTTATATTAAAAGACTCAGGGATAAGATTGAGGAGGAGCCTAACAGACCGCTTATCATAAAAACGGTAAGAGGTCTTGGCTATATGATTGATAATGGCTGATAAAAATTTTAAGATTCAAATTATTTTGGGCAGTGTAAGTACTGCGGTTGCTTTTCTTGTCTGTTTATTTATAAATAAAATATGTGCGTTGATTGTTTTACTTTTGGGACTCTTTTGCATCTTCGTATTTGCATTCTTTACCAAGAAAAGATATGACAGCATAGAAAAACTTAATGATAATCTTTCTCTTATCTGCTCCGGTAATTATGATATAAAAATAAGCGAAAATTCGGAGGGCGAACTCTCCATTCTTTCAAATAATCTTTATAAAGTTGTTAATCTGCTTAAGGTGCAAAACGAGCAACTCGAAAATGATAAGGTTTGCCTTGCCGACTCTCTTGCAGATATATCGCACCAATTAAAAACGCCGCTTACTTCTATGATGGTTATATCTGATATTTTAGACGAGAAACCAACCGAGGAAAATATAAATAAGTTTAATCCGATTATAAATAAACAACTTAATAAAATGCATTGGCTTATTACAAATTTGCTCAAGATGTCTAAATTGGAGGCAGGCACAGTAGAACTCTGTAAAGCAAGCGTTAATATGCCAGCGTTTATTGATGAATGCCTTGCGCCGTTTTTAATCACCCTTGATTTGAAAAACATTGAGGTTAAGAAAAATATAAGTAATTTTGACTTTTTATGCGACGAGCAATGGACTGCCGAGGCTGTGCAGAATATTATTAAAAATTGTATCGAACATACCGATAAGGGCGGAAATCTTACCATAACCGCTTTTGAGGAAAGTATTTATTATGTTCTTATAATTAAAGATAACGGATGCGGAATACCAAAGGACGAACTGATACACATTTTTGAACGCTTTTATTCCTGCTCGCATGCGGATAAGGAAAGTTTGGGCATAGGACTCGCATTTGCAAAAACGGTGTTGAATAAACAAAATGCAGATATTGAGGCAGAAAGCCAAAGGGGAGTCGGAACGCAGTTTACGATTAAATTCTATAAATCCATAATATGACTTAATTGTAATATTTGAGTCATTGAAGTGTAATTTAGGTATTGTACTATGTCAGCAAGAAAGGAGATAAAATTTATGAAAATTCTCGAAGTAAAAAATTTATGCAAAACGTACGGTAAAGGCGAAACCGAAGTTAAAGCCTTAAACAATGTTTCTTTTTCTGTTGACAAGGGCGAGTTTGTAGCAATTATCGGTCCGTCAGGATCGGGTAAATCTACTCTGCTTCACATTCTCGGCGGCGTTGATGTTCCCACAAGCGGAAGCGTAATTATAAACGGCGAAGATATTTCAAAACTTAACGAAACAGCGTTGGCTATCTTCAGACGCAGACAAATAGGCTTGATTTATCAGTTTTATAATCTTATTCCGATTCTTACCGTTGAGGAAAATTTAACCCTGCCGCTTAGGTTGGACGGCAGAAAGCCCGATGAGAGACAAACAGAATATCTCGTTAAAACTCTCGGCTTGGAAAACAGACTCGACCATTTGCCAAATCAGCTCTCAGGCGGTCAACAGCAGAGGGTTTCAATAGGCAGAGCGCTTATTAATAACCCGGCTCTTATGCTTGCCGATGAGCCGACGGGAAATCTTGACAGTGAAAACAGTAAGGAAATCGTGTCGCTGCTCAGAAAGTTTAATAAAGAACAAAATCAAACGGTAATTATCATTACTCACGATGAAAGAATTGCGCTTGCCGCAGACAGAATTATCGAAATCGAGGACGGTAAGATTAAGAGGGACGAGGTGAGAGTGTGAACATCGTAAATAAACTCACTTTAAGCCATCTTAAAACAAATAAATCCCGTTCGGTAGTGACTGTTCTTGGTATCTCCGTTTCGGTTGCTATGATTACGGCGGTTTTCGTTGCCATAGCTTCTTTTGTGAATTTGTTTGGTACAATTTCAAGATTGGCAGACGGCGATTGGCATTTTCAGGTGTTTGGGCTTAATCAGGCTCAGGTTCAGTTGTTAGAAAAAGATGACAGAATAGATGCTGTCGGTATGAGTGATGACTATTATTTGAATTACTCTGTCCCCGGTCAAAACGAAAGATATACAAACGGTACGATTACTGCTCATAATGAAGATGATATTAAACTCAGAGTGCAGTCAACATATGAGGGCGTTCTCCCGAAAAACGAGAACGAAATTGCCGTTGAGAAAAAGTTCATAGAAAAAAACGGTCTTGATTGGAAAGTAGGGGATACCGTTAAAATACCTTACGGAACAAGATATGCAAATGTTGACGGTGAGATGGTAGATGTCAGCGGTATTCCGACGGGCAAAGAAACCTTTGAACAGCTTGGAACAAAAGAGTTTAAGGTTACTGCTATTCTTAACGAAAATAATCCTATAAGTTCAAATATTATTACCGTCAAAAATGATATTGATGTTGACAGAAGCAACGGTGTCTATCTAAGATTAAAGAATCCTAATTACAATTCTATAAACGAATTTAAGGACATACTTTCGGATAACGGTCTCAATTTCAAGGAAGTAGGCTATAAAAGTAATTCTGATTTATTGGCGTTATATTTTGCTTATGAAAAAGGCGGTTTTGTTGAACAAATGTTGCCGTTGATTGTCATAATTTTACTTATTATAATCGCTGCTTCGGTTGTTCTTATCTATAATGCATTTGCTATGTCGCTTAACGAAAAAATCAGATATTTGGGTATGCTTTCTTCTGTCGGTGCAACAAAACAGCAAAAGCGTAACTCAATATTCTTTGAGGGATTTATATTAGGCTTGCTCGGCATTCCTCTCGGTATATTATCAGGTGTCGGCGGAATAGGTATTACCTTAAAACTGTTGGGCGATAAAATTATTTCAACAGGTATGCTCAATTACGGCGATAAGGATACCTTGCATATGGATGTTGTTACGCCGTGGTGGATGGTAATAGCAATCGTTTTCATAAGTTCGATAACCATTATCGTTTCTTGTGCTGTTCCTGCCGTTAAGGCATCAAAAATAACACCTATTGACGCTATTCGTCAGTCAAATGAAATTAAGGTTAAGGCAAAAAGACTCAGAAGTCCTAAAATAATCAGAAAAATCTTTGGCTACGAGGGAGAACTTGCTTATAAAAATTTGAAGCGTAACGGAAGAAAAGCAAGAGTTATTACCGCATCAATCGCATTGTCGGTTATTCTGTTTTTAAGTTCAAGTTATTTCTGCAGCCTGTTTGTTCAGTCCGCTAATATAGAAAGGGCTTATCCGTATCAGATTTCCGTTTTTACTGAATTTGATTCCAGAGACAGCGTTCTTGAAAAAATTAAAGAAAATGCCGATGTTGATGATGTGTATTCGACTTCAAATGAGTATCATCAAATTGAAAAGTTCGGTACAGATACAGATTTTGAAGAGATTAGAAACGAGGAGTTTTTAACTTCTTCATATAAGGATTTGTTTTCTAAAATGACTCCTACAGTGATTTATTATATTGATGACGAACTGTTCAATGAGCTTTGCACAGCTAACGGTATTGATTATAAGGATTATTATACCGATGATATTAAGGCTGTTCTTATGAATGACCTGTCTCGCTCAAATTCGTATAATCCCGTGTTTAACGATAAAATAATCGGCACAAAGATAAAAAGCAGTTACGACCGTGATGTAACGATTGCAGGAATGGTAAAATACGATAAGAATTTTAGTTCTTGTAATTGTATAAGTAACGGTTATTTGGGTATGTTTGCTCCGTTTTCTTCTCTTGAAAAAATGATGTCTGATGTAGATGATGAATTAGTTGCATCAAAAAGAGTAAGCTACGGTATCGAAACCGACAAACACGAAAAAGTTTATGAGGATTTGTCATCGGAATTTGATGACGCAAAATATTCAAATACTATGGTAAGTGATATTCAGGAAGCATTCCAGACCATTGATACCGTTGTTCTTGTTGTTCGGGTCTTCATTTACGGCTTTATCAGTTTGATTTCTTTGATTACCGTATTTAATATCATTAATACTATCTCTACGGGCATTGTTTCGAGAAGAAAAGAATTTGCAATGCTTCAAAGTGTGGGTATTACTCCTAAGGGATTTAATAAAATGCTTACGCTTGAATCCGCCTTTTATGGATTAAAGGCATTACTCTTCTCACTTCCGTTAAGCGCTCTTATAAGCTATGGTATGAATGCGGCAGTCGGCGAAGCAAGTATTCCGTTCTTGTTCGATTATAAGATGTACTTGGCTGTTACTGCTGTTGTTATGATTGTAATAGGTATGACAATGCTTTATTCAATCAAAAAGGTTCAAAAACAAAATATTATAGAAACACTTAAAGACGACATTGTCTGATATTAAATGTCTGCTTCTTTCGGAGCAGGCATTTTTTTAATTTTTTATTGACAAAGTTAATTCCTAGTAGTATAGTAGGAATATAAATTGGTAAATTGTGCAAATACTAATCACAAAATCTATTAACAGTGAGGCAATATGAAACAGTTTAATGTTACCGGAATGTCGTGTGCCGCTTGCAGTGCCCGAGTGGAAAAAGCGGTTAAATCCGTTGACGGTGTAAGCGATTGTTCTGTAAATTTGCTTACGGAAAGTATGTCGGTTGACGGAAATGCAAGCAGCGAAGAAATTATTTCTGCCGTTGTAAATGCCGGTTACGGTGCAACAGAAAAGAACTCAAAGTCTAAAAAGAACTCTGCTAAGCCCGAAAAAAAGGAAAACGAAACAAAGAAAATGCTTAAAAGATTTTTATCTTCGCTTTTCTTTCTTCTGATATTAATGTATATATCTATGGGTCATGCAATGTGGGGTTGGCCGCTTCCGTCATTTTTGCACGGTAATCCTATCGGTATAGGTTTAATCGAGATGCTTCTTGCTATAATCATTATGATTATAAACAAGAAATTCTTTGTAAGCGGTTTTAAGGGACTTGTTTACAGAGCACCAAATATGGACACTCTTGTTGCGCTGGGCAGCGGTGCTTCGTTTATATACAGTACCTTTGCACTTTTTGCAATGACAGTAAAGGCTTCATCGGGCGATGCAGACGCTTTAATGACTTATATGCATGACTTGTATTTTGAGTCTGCCGCTATGATTTTGACTTTGATAACGCTCGGTAAAACTCTTGAATCTTATTCAAAAGGCAGAACAACTAACGCATTAAAACAACTTGCTTCTCTCGCTCCCAAGACGGCGAATGTCATACGAAACGGAAAAGAAGTTTCGCTCGGTATAGATGATGTTGAACTTGGGGATATATTTGTTGTCCGACCGGGGGAGAGCATAGCCGTTGACGGAGTTATTGTTGAGGGCTCCGGCGCAGTAGATGAATCGGCATTGACGGGCGAGAGTATACCGGTAGATAAAACGGTAGGCGATAAGGTATCATCGGCTACAATCAATCAATCGGGATTTATTAAATGTAAGGCTACGGCAGTAGGCGAGGATACAACCATTTCAAAAATTATTCAAATGGTTGCCGACGCCTCTGCAACAAAAGCACCTATCGCAAAATTGCGGATAAGGTGTCCGCCGTGTTCGTTATTTCGCTTATAACATTTATCGTATGGCTTTTCGTTCAGCATTCGTTTAGTTATACTTTAAGCAGAGCCGTCAGCGTTCTTGTTATCAGTTGTCCTTGTGCGCTGGGTCTTGCCACTCCGGTTGCTATTATGGTAGGTAACGGAATCGGCGCAAAGAACAATATTTTATTTAAGACTGCCGTTTCGCTTGAGCAGACCGGTAAAACAGATATAGTCGTTTTTGATAAAACGGGAACACTCACTCAGGGCAAACCCGGAGTTACCGATGTAATTGAATTTGATAAGCAACTTATACAGATTGCATATTCGCTTGAAAATCAAAGCGAGCACCCTCTTGCAAAGGCTGTATGCGAATATGGCGAGGAGAAGGGAGCTCGACTTCTTAGATGCACCGAATTCAATTCTGTTACCGGAAGCGGTATAACCGCCGTAATAAACGGCGAAAACATTTACGCAGGTAACGAAAGATTTGTTTCATCGCACGCAGAGATAACCGACGAGGTAAAAAAACAAATCGCAGAATTTGCAGATAATGGTAAGACTCCGATGCTGTTTGCAAGAAACGGCAGATTGCTCGGTATTATTGCCGTTGCTGATAAAATTAAGAACGACAGCATTGAGGCTGTAAAAGAACTAAAAAAAATGGGCGTCGGCGTTGTTATGCTTACCGGCGATAATAAGAGGACGGCAAATGCCATAGGAAGTGCAATAGGCGTTGATAAAGTCATTTCCGATGTTCTTCCCGAAGATAAAGCCAATGTGATTAAATCGCTTAAAAAATACGGCAATGTTGCGATGGTGGGCGACGGCATCAATGATGCTCCGGCTTTAACCGAGGCACATATAGGTTTTGCAATAGCAGACGGTACGGATATTGCTGTCGAATCGGCTGATGTTGTTTTGATGAACAGCAGACCGTCGGATGTTTGTGCCGCAATAAGACTCAGCAGAAGAACGCTTGTTAATATTAAAGAAAATCTGTTTTGGGCATTTATCTATAATGTTATAGGTATTCCGCTTGCAGCAGGTGTTTGGATTCCGCTTACCGGCTGGACGCTTAATCCTATGTTTGCCGCTGCGGCAATGAGTCTTTCCAGTTTTTGCGTAGTAACCAATGCACTCAGACTTAATCTTATAAATATCCGAAATCCTAAATCGGATAAAAAACATCATAAAAATAACATTAATTTTGATGATATGAAAATTGATTTTGATAATAATGTAAAGGAGGTTGATATTGTGACTAAGGAGATTAAAATTGAGGGTATGATGTGCGGACATTGTGAGGCAACCGTTAAAAAGGTGATTGAAGCAATTGACGGTGTTGAATCCGCCACCGCAAGCCACGAAGAAAATAAGGCGGTAGTAACTCTTTCAAAGGATGTTCCCGATGCAGTACTTGATAAGGCTGTAATTGACGCAGGTTATACCGTAGTAAAGTAAAGCTTTCAAAAGCTCGAATGATTAATTTCATTCGGGCTTTTGTATTTTTTTATTAATAAGTTTAATGTTGTTTATTATTCGTTCGTTTTCTTTATCAATACTGTAAGCGAGATAAGCATATTTTTTTGCAAGAATATATTGTTCCGTGTTGTAATACGCAACACTCAGTAAATCATAAGGCGTTGAATTCCAACAGTAGTACTCGTTTATATAACTTTTTGGTTTTGATTTTATTTTCAACGCTTCATTTACACAAAATATACATAACTCATAGTTTTTTATCTCGCTTGCAAACAGTGCAGTTTCTATATACGGTTCACGAAGGTACGGTGCTTCTGCTATCGAACGCAGATACCATTTATATGCCTGCAAATTATTGCCTTGGTTTTGATAGCATCTTGCAATATATCTCATAGAGGCACAACGCTCGTCCTTCCACACCGCACGCTCTAATTTAAGATGCTGTTTCAATGTCTTTATAGCTTTACCGTATTCATTTTTATACATATATTCCCGACCGAGGTAGTGCATATTTCTGTCGTCCTTGGGGTCTTCTTTTACAGATAATTCAAGAAGAGGAAGATACTGCGCCCTTGATTTTTTCTTGTCCGGATAGTGACTGAGCGTAATTGAGTCGATTATAACCGTACTGTCTCTTTTTTCTCCGCTATATTGTAAAACTTCGTGCACGGGGTGCACCCACTTAAAGCCGTGCCTGAGATGGATTTTTTCTATATTAAATGTTGTTCTCGCTTTTCCTTTTTCGTCAAAATCCCATATATAATTGTATGATGCTCTTGTTGCCTCGCTGTTCCAATGTTTTTCAAGTTCCTGTCTCCAACCTTTTGAAAACACCTCATCTAAATCAGTGCAAACGCAAATGTCAACATCTTCGTCAACAAATTCAAGCGACTCGTTTCTCGCTATGTCAAAACGCCACGGTTCAATGTTTATTCTTTTTACCTTTGCTCCCAGACGTTTTAATTTTTCTACCGTATTGTCCTTAGAACCCGTGTCGCATACAAATATTTCGTCTGCTTCTTTCATTGAGTTATACCATCTATCAACAAATTTTTCTTCGTTTTTTGCTATTGCATATACCGCTATTTTCACATAATCATCACCTTTCTATGTATGCCGGCAGTGCCGGCTTTAATTATGCTAATTTTATAATCGTAAGGGTTGAAACTGTCGGATTTACACCGCCTGCGTTTTGAGTAATTGTAATCGGAGAAGCGCTGTTTGTGGGGTTTATAATACTCAAAACGCTGTTCGCCTGTGCAGTTGTTATGACGGTAAAGCCGTCTATACTTGATCCTTCGGTACTTGTTCCGAAGATTCCGTTTGCTAAACCGTTTGAATTGACCGCAATTTGCAGTTGTCCCGCATTGGTTGAATTTACTCTGAATGCAACAAGATAAGTTCCGGCTTCGGCAAGATTAAATGTTGAATCACTCAGTCTTGTAATGCCTGTGCTTTGAGAAGATGTTCCCGGAAATTCAACAGCATTGCCTGCTGTTACCGCTGTTGGATTATCGCCCGGTGCCGTGGCATAATAGGACGCATATTCCGATGCTCCGGCAGGACCTGTGGGGCCCGTTGGACCTGTCAGACCTTGAATACCTTGAGGACCTGTTGGACCCGTTGGACCGGTTGCACCGACTGCGCCCGGAATACCCGGTTCACCTTGAATACCTTGCGGACCAGTTGGACCCGTTGCACCTGTCTGACCTTGAATACCTTGCGGACCTGCGGGACCCGTTGCACCCGTTTGACCCTGAATACCTTGAGGACCTGTGGGGCCTGTTGCACCTGTCTCACCTTGAATACCTTGTGCACCTGTTGGTCCTTGCTGTCCTGTCGGACCCTGTAAGCCTTGAACACCCTGCGGACCTGTTGCACCCTGTAATCCTTGCAATCCTTGTAATCCCTGCGGACCTCTGGGTCCGGTAGGACCTGTCGGACCTTGGATTATCGGACAAGGCGGAATCGGAGGCGGGCATGGCGGAGTAGGGGGACACGGACATCCGATATTTCTTGACTTACAAATACAATCATTATCTGGTCTGTAAATCGTCATAATCATTCTCCTTTCGTTCTGTACGCTTTGAGCGTATATTACATTTTATGACATTTATGCTGAATTGACACATTAAAAAAATCTGAAAAAATCTTGAAAAAAGTTATTGACTTTTCTTGACCTTTGTGATATAACATAATCAAAGGACAAAGAAAGTCAAAGTCAGAGAGCCTTAAACAGATTTAAAGAAGATGATTAAGTTTGAAGATGAGTGATATGATTGCTGATATGATTCTCGATATGTTCGGTGACGGAAATTCGAGCGTGCAAATTCAGCGTAATGATTTGGCAAACAGATTAGGCTGCGTGCCCAGCCAGATAAATTATGTAATAACCTCGAGATTTACTCCCGAGGCAGGTTACAGAATAGAAAGCCGTCGAGGCGGCGGAGGCTATATTTTAATCAGCAGAGCAGATAACAGCGATACGGCTATAATGTCGCTGATTAATTCAATAGGCGATTCGGTTGACGAAAGAAGCGCAAAAGCAAACTTAATCAATTGTAATTACCAAAAACTGATTAATGATAAAGCCACAAAGATGATGGTTTCGGCAGTAGCCGACAGCAATTATAAAGGAATACCCAAAGAAACGGCAAACCTTATAAGAGCAAAGCAGTTAAAACAAATGCTTTTGGCATATATTGATTAGGAGGTATTATTATGAGATGTTCACATTGTAATAAAAAAGAAGCAAATACACATATCAGAAGAATTATAAACGGTCACGAGGAGGAAATGTATCTTTGTGACGAATGTGCAAGAGAACTAGGCGTTATGAATGATTTTGATTTTGAGCCGTTTTCTTTTGACGGATTCTTCGGAAATTTGCTCGGCGCAGGTTCCGAAGCGTTTAACGCACTCGTCGGAGTTGACAGGTGCACCTCTTGCGGCTCGGCTCTGAGTGATATAATCAACTCGGGTCGTGTGGGCTGTGCCGATTGCTATGACAGGTTTGAGGAAAAACTTGCTCCGAGTATTCAAAAAATTCACGGTAATGTAAAGCATATAGGTAAGAATGTTACTTATACAACCACTACCGATCCTTCAACCGAGAATACAGAAAAAACCGAAATCGAATCTCTTAAAGAACAACTTAAAAATGCCGTAAAGGAACAAAGATTTGAAGATGCGGCGGTTATAAGAGATAAAATTAAGGCACTTGGTGAGGAGAAATAAGATGAATAAATGGTATGAAAGTAAATCAAATAATTCCGATACTGTTATGTATTCAACCGTCTGTCTGATGAGAAATTTAGCCGATACGGTATTTCCCGAGAGAATGAATGACGAGCAACACAGAAGCGTTGCAAAGAGAGTTCTGGCTTGCGTGAAAAATTCACCGCTTGCAAAGGAATACGATATGCTTAATTTGGCTGAATTCAGCAAGGCAAAAGCTTTGTCTTATGCAGAAAAAAGGCTCGTCAGCGAAAATTTTCCTTTGAGCGGTAAACCTGCATATCTTCTTCTGTCACAGAATGAGGATGTGTCGGTAATGCTCAACAGCGAAGATCATATAAGAATAAAAAGTTTCGCACCCGGTCAGGATTTGATGCAGGCGTATAATAAGGCAAATGACCTGGACGATATATTCATTGGCGGCTTAAAGATAGCATTCAGTGACAAATACGGATTTTTAACTTCGTCGCCGGCTGATTTGGGAACTGCCATGAGAGCGTCGGTTGTACTTCATTTGCCTGCTCTTGCGGAGAATAACCTGATTAATAAACTTTCCCAAACAGTGTCAAAGCTCGGTCTTTCACTTCATGCGATGTATGAAGACGGTGCAGGCGACATATATGTATTGACTAACCGTGTCACTCTCGGAATTACAGAAAAATCGGCAATATATAACACAAATGCCGTTTGCGAACAAATAGTAAATCAGGAGAGAAAAGCCAGAGAGACGCTATGCGAAAGTGTTGATTTTCAGGATAAAATATATAGAGCACTGGGCGTGCTTAAACTCGCAAGACGGCTGAGTACAAAGGAGTTTTTAAGCGGTATATCGCTTGTAAGACTCGGCGTTGCTATGGGATATTTTGATTATTCATACTCACTTTTGGAAGATATGATTTATAATCTGTTTGACGCAACACTTGTTGATTCGTCAAAATCGGATTTGTCAAAGGAGATGTGCGAATCGCTTCGTGCACAAATAGTTAGAGAAAAATTAGGATAATCGGATAAGGTGATATTTAATATCTCTTTATCCGTCGGGCTTAAATTGGCTTAATCGGTCAATAATAGCCATAAAAAGGAGGTATTATTATGTATCGTTTTAATATGTTTACCACAAAAGCAAACGAGGCACTCAACAGTGCAATTAAACTTGCACAAAACTACGGTCATAATTATGTAGGTACGGAGCATATCCTTTTGGGCTTGCTTACCGAGGGCAGCGTAGAAAATGCGCTTAATAACGAGGGCGTAACTCTTGACAAAATAAACGAACTTATAAAAGACGAAATCGGCGTCGGTAATCCTACAAGACTTACACCGGATGATTTTACACCCAGAGCGAAGAGAATTATCGAGCTTTCGTTCCAAATTGCAAGAGCAATGAGACATTCTTATGTCGGCTGTGAACATCTTCTTATTGCATTACTTAAAGAGGATGACAGTTACGCAGTTAAATTTATAGGTGATTGCGGTGCTTCGGCTTCTACGGTTCTTGAAAATCTTGCAAACGAACTCAGTTCAAATGATTCAAATGTTGAATATCAGTCACCGAACTCAAAGAAAAAGAGTAAGAGCAAAACTCCTACCCTTGATGAATTCGGCAAAGATTTAACAGAACTTGCAAAACAGGGAAAAATCGACCCGGTTATCGGCAGGGGAAAGGAAATTCGCCGTGTTGTTCAGATTCTTTCAAGAAGAAATAAAAACAATCCTTGTTTAATCGGTGAGCCCGGCGTAGGTAAAACCGCAATAGCCGAGGGTTTGGCTCTTAAAATTGTTGAGGGCGAGGTTCCCGAAATACTTTCTTCAAAACATATCTATTCGCTTGATTTGACCTCTATGGTTGCAGGTACTAAGTACAGAGGCGACTTTGAGGAGAGAATTAAAAAGGCAATGGACGAGGTAAGAGAGTCAAATGATGTTATTCTTTTCATTGATGAAATTCATAACATTATGGGAGCAGGTGCCGCAGAGGGCGCAGTCGATGCCGCAAACATTTTGAAACCGTCACTTGCAAGAGGCGAGATTCAGGTTATCGGTGCTACAACCATCAGCGAGTACCGTAAGTATATAGAAAAAGATGCTGCTCTTGAAAGAAGATTCCAGCCTGTTACAGTTGGCGAGCCGACCGAGGAGGAAGCCGTAGAAATTCTTAAAGGACTGCGTGATAAATACGAGGCTCATCATAAGGTAAGAATTACCGATGATGCCATAAATGCCGCAGTAAAACTTTCCTCCAGATATATAAACGACAGATATTTGCCGGATAAGGCTATTGACCTTATTGATGAGGCGGCTTCTGTTGTAAGACTTAATGCAAATACTCTTCCGCAAAATCTTCGTGATATGGAAGAAGAAATTAAAAGACTCAAGGGAGAAAAGCAATCTGCTATATCTTCTCAGGATTATGAGCAGGCGGCAAAACTCAGAGATAAGGAAAATCAACTTTCAAATCTTCTTAAAGAAGAAAAGAGTAAATGGCAAAATTCTTCCAACCGTGATGTAAAGTCGGTAGGAGAAGACGAAGTCGCTCAGGTTGTTTCCTCATGGACAGGTGTCCCGGTAAGTCAACTTACTAAAGAGGAAAGTGAAAAACTTCTTAATATGGAGAAGATATTGCATGAGAGAATCGTGGGTCAGGATAAAGCAGTTTCCGCTATCGCAAGAGCGATAAGAAGAGGCAGGGTAGGACTTAAAAATCCTAATAGACCTATCGGTTCGTTCATATTCCTCGGACCTACGGGCGTCGGCAAAACAGAACTTTGTAAGGCACTTGCAGAGGCTATGTTCGGTGATGAGAATGCAATAATCAAACTTGATATGTCCGAATATATGGAAAAGCATACGGTATCTAAACTTATCGGTGCGCCTCCTGGATATGTTGGCTTTGACGAGGGCGGTCAACTTACCGAAAAAATCCGTCGTAAGCCGTACAGCGTTGTTCTCTTTGATGAGATTGAAAAGGCTCATCCTGATGTATTTAATATGCTTCTTCAAATCCTTGAGGACGGTGTTCTTACGGATTCGCAGGGCAGAAAAGTTTCCTTTAAGAACTCTATAATCATTATGACATCAAATGTCGGTGCGGCTAAAATCACTAACGAATCTCAGTTGCTCGGCTTTGGCAAGGAGTCTAAGGAAAATCAGAGCATTGAAGATTTGGTTATGCCTGACCTTAAAAAGACCTTTAAGCCCGAATTTCTTAACAGGCTTGATGAGATTATTGTATTTAATCAGCTTAATGAGGATGATATTTTCGAGATTGCAAAGCGTATGCTTAAATCTCTCCAAAAGAGAAGCAAGGATCTCGATATTGAACTTTATTTCACCGATGAAGCAATTCGAGAAATCTCAAAAGAAGGTTTTGACAAGGTATACGGTGCAAGACCGCTCAGAAGGGCTATTCAGTCGAAGATTGAGGATAAACTCAGCGAACTCATTCTTGACGGCACAGTAAAGCCGAATACAAAATGCACTGTTGATTATAAAGACGGCGAATTTGTATTCAATTCATAAAAATAAGCATTATAAATGCGGCGTGCATAGCGTAAAAGTTATGCACGCTTTTTGCTGTAATTTAATGATTTATTTATTATACTTGAAAACCTAGTAAAATGGTGGTATTATAATAATATGAAACGGAGTGAACAGGATGAAAATTTCAACTAAAGGAAGATACGCTCTCAGGATGATGGTGGATTTGGCTGAAAATCAAGGGGAAGGTTATGTCTCATTAAAGGATATTGCAGCCAGACAGGAAATATCAAAAAAGTATCTTGAACAGATTGTGGCTGTACTTAACAAGCCCGGAATGCTCAGAACAAACAGAGGCTATCAGGGCGGCTATCGTTTGGCAAAAAATGCAAATGAGTATACCGTCGGAGATATTCTCAGGCTTACCGAGGGCGGACTTGCTCCCGTTGCGTGTCTTGAAACCACACCCATGCAGTGCGACAGAGCGGACAGCTGTGCAACACTGCCTGTGTGGAAGGGACTTTATGATGTGGTTAACAAATATCTCGACAGCATTACTTTGCAGGATATTGTCGATAACGATGTCAGCACTCAAAACTTCGGCTATGTGATTTAGGGGTGAATTTTATGAGAAACCATGAGGTTACGACACAACATAATCTTCTTGATTCAAACGGTCATTTGATTGAACCCGGTTGGAGCAGAAGTCTTATCCAAACCTATGACAGGTCAATGATTAAAAAAAGGCCCACCCGTATTAAGGAATGGGATTATTACTATATTATGTCAAATTCAAACGAGTTTTGCCTGTGCCTTACAATATCAGATTTGGGTTATCTCGGTATGCACAGTGTCAGCTTTGTTGATTTGATTAATGCAAAGGAATGCACAAAATCGGAACTTGTACCGTTCCCTATGGGCAAAACAGGTCTGCCCTCAACATCTGCAAAGGGTGATGTTGCGTTCAAAAATAAAAATTTGTGCATATCTTTCAGACATAGCGGCGATAAAAGAATAATAAAAATGAATTATCCCTCCTTTGACGATAATAAAGGAATTTCCTGCGATATTACCTTGAGTGACGAACCTCATGATTCTATGGTTATAGCTACTCCTTGGAACGAGGATAAAAACGCATTTTATTATAATCAAAAGATTAACTGTATGAGAGCCTCGGGAACCGTAAAATACGGCGACGAATTATTTGAACTTAATCCCCAAATAGACTTTGCCGGTCTTGACTGGGGCAGAGGAGTTTGGACTAAAGATAATTATTGGTATTGGAGCTCAGGTTCGGGTCAGATTGACGGTGTGCCTTTCGGTTTTAATCTCGGCTACGGTTTCGGCAATACTTCTGCCGCAAGCGAAAATGTAATTTTCTATGACGGCAAGGCTAATAAATTCGACGATGTTGTTTTTAATATCAGTGACAATTATACCGATGCGTGGACAATTAAATCATCAGACGGCAGGTTTGATATGGATTTTGAGCCGATTATAGACCGCAACGCATTGATTGATGTTAAGGTTATTATGACCGATCAACATCAGGTTTTCGGAAGAATGAGCGGTACGGCAATTTTGGATGACGGAACAAAAATAAAGGTTAAGGACTTTTTGTGCTTTGCGGAGAAAGTACATAACAGATATTGATATGATTAAATTACCCGGAAAAATACCTAATTTGTCTTCTATTGCGGAAAAAATTGAATATGAATTGGACTTTGATTATAATACCAGCGTGACAAGACTGGAAACTTTTGACGATTTTTTGAGCGAAATTATAGAGCCTTATAAAAAGGGTGAAAAGATTTTTTATCGTGGAGAAAAGGTCAATAAAATTGACCGAACATTGATTCCTACTTTGTTCAGGCAGAGGCGTTTGCTTTTTAACGAGGATGAAACATACATAAATCTCGATGCAAACGGATTGCTTGATTTTTATAATTCTGTTCCTGAATATTTAGAGGTTTATAAGAAAATAATCGGTAAAGTTAATGTGTCGAAAATGTATAATTTCCTGTCTTTTTCTCAGCATTATTTTGGGATAAGTCCGCTTATCGACCTTACGAAAAGTCCGTTTGTGGCGCTTTCATTTGCACTGAAAAACAGAAAAGAATATGATGACGATGTGCTGTTTTATACGGTCGAAATTAAAAACGATGCCGATTATACTTGTGATATGAAAACGGCTGACAAATGGGTTTCGGAATATAATGTTACCGTGTTTAATGATAATCTGATGGATTTCTATGAAGATTTCAAGTTCGATTTTAAGCAATATAAACTGTTTATCGAGGGTTTACGCAGTCAGGGGAAAAATATCAGCAATATGTCGTCTCCGAGTGCAAAACTTATTGATGTCCCGACTAACGATTTAATGAGATTTCAGCAAGGAGTCTTTCTCTTGTTAAACGATTTCACACTTGTCGGAAAAGGCTATCTCACCAAGAATGTCAGAGATGATTTTCTTGTGAAAAAGTGGTTGATAAATAAAGACATTTGCCCTATTCTACTTAATTATCAGCTTAAAGAACGACCGTATTATAACTATGATACAATCACCGATTTGTCGGCGGTTGTGGCTAATATAAGAAATCATACACGAAAGGAAAAGAAAATGACTCAATATTATCCTGAACATTTATTAAACCAATATTCACCGCTTATCGCTAACTTACTGATATACCTGTTTGCAATTACTGTATTGTCGTTGACTTTCAGAGCTTTCGTTTGCGTTGCCGTAAACTATGACGCAAAAGCAAGAGGCGTTAAGGAAAAAACTCTTTATACGGTTTTGTCGTTCTTCTTCCCGATTATTGTCGGAATAGTCTATTTATGCACAAGAAAGAATTGCAAAAAGATTCAGCCTAAAATCTGTAACAACTGTCATACTACGGTTGATACAAACAGTACTTTTTGTCCTAATTGTCTCGGTACGGATTTTACAGATTACCTTATCAGAGATAATGAAAAGTATCACAAAAATTCAAAGATATTTTTAATTGTCGGTATTGCCGTATATGTAGTAACCTGCGTTGTAAATGTTTTCTTTAATGTCTATTTTGACAAAAACGCAGAGCCGTTCATTAATGATATTGAAAGATATTCAAATTATCTCGATAATTACGACGATAAAGATGATTATGATAATCATGACTATTCTAACCATTTTGATGCAGACGGTTATTTTGACGACTTCAGTTTTCCTAAAGACGATGAGGAAGAAACGCAGCCCGACAATGTTCTGCCAAACAGTTTACAGTAAAAAAACGAGAAGCCTTAGATATATTCTATGGCTTCTCGTTTTGTCTTTAGGTTAGATTTTTAAGGGTTAGATACCATACTCCGAACACCTCTCTTGTAAAAGCCGGAATACGGAGTATATGCATTGAATGTGCAGGCAGTCCGGTTGCATTAATGCCCGCTTTTTTTGCAATCATCAGTGCTCTGTATATGTGGTATTCTGAAGTGCAAATAACGATTTCTTTTGATAAATTATTTTTATCGATTACATCAGAGGAGAATTTGAGGTTTTCCTCCGTTGAGGTTGAGGCATTCTCAATATAAAGACGGGTTTTGTCAATTCCTTTTTCAGTTAAAATACGGTACATACATTCAGCTTCGCTGATGTCCTCATCCGGACCTTGACCGCCGGAAAGTACGGCGACTGAATTTTTGTTTTCGGTAAGGTAATCAAATGCCGCTTTGCATCTTGACATTAACGCTCTTGTAGGAACCGTGCCCTTTACTCTGCATCCGAGTACGGTCACGGTTTTTCCTTTCGGTTTTGTGTATTTTTCGCAAATTATTATTTTCAAAAGAGTAATAAAAAATGCCGTGTAAAAAATTATTGCCAAAATGCCGAATGCGAAAAATAAAACTCGGTATGATTTAGTTTCGCACAGCGTTTTAATATTATCTAAAAATATTCCAAATGATAACAGTAAAATTCCTGTCATTATTCCGAAAATATTTCCGATATTTATTTTT
>OBAR01000618.1_pt1 | contig 39785 bp, 26 predicted proteins | sample 1517911 | NCBI WGS metagenome assembly OBAR01 (sample SAMN04571709, study PRJEB22368) | human gut metagenome | biome: human gut; material: stool | host: Homo sapiens | place: Luxembourg | collected 2012-10-26
CCGCTCCATACCCCTGATTTTCGGTTCATAATCCTTTGATAATATCTAATATATAGATTAATATCCTTTTTACACTATTAAAGGAAATCGTTTGGAGAAGGATATGACAGCAGTGATTATAATTTTACGAATGGGATTTTGGGTTGGAGACAGAGAAATATTCTTAAAAAGTTTTTGATAAAATAGATATATATAAAAAAGAACGAGGAGTATAAATACTCCCCCTTCCAAATGTTTTCACAACGGAATAATCCTTATTGTGATTTGCTTTCAAATTTGTGTTGACAAATATACATATAATTTTTTAATACTATTGTATTTTTCGATAAATTTTTTTATGTTTACATATTAAATATAATAATACCATAAAATATATAGTAGGCATGAAAAACATTTTGGGATTGGATTTAGGCTCGAATAGTATAGGTTGGGCTATTGTAAAAGCATTGAAAAATGAAGATGGAAAGGAAATCTTACAAAGCATAGATCTTGCAGGAAGTAGGATTATTCCTATGGATCAAGCAACTTTGGGCAATTTTGAAAACGGAAATTCTGTGTCTCAAACAAGAGAAAGAACAGGTTACCGAAGTGCTAGAAGATTGAGGGAAAGGTATTTATTGAGAAGAGAAAGGCTGTTAAGAGTGCTGAATTGTATGGGATTTTTGCCAGAACATTATTCTCAAAATATTGATAAATATGGTAAATTCTTTCTTGATAATGAGGTAAAACTTTCATGGAAAAAAGATAAGATGGGAAAGAACGAATTTATTTTTTTAGATTCGTTTAATGAAATGTTGGAAGATTTTAGACACTCACAACCGCAATTATTGTTAGATGGACGTAAAGTGCCTTATGATTGGACAATTTATTATCTTCGTAAAAAAGCTTTGACTGAGAAGATATCCAAGGAAGAGCTGGCATGGATACTCTTAAATTTTAATCAAAAGCGAGGCTATTTTCAACTTCGTGGAGAAGATGAAGAAGTTCAGGGTAAAAAAATAGAATTTTATGCCTTGAAAGTTGTTCGAGTGGAAGACACAGGAGAGAAAAAGGGAAAGGACACATGGTATAATGTGTATTTAGAGAGTGGTTTGGGAGATACGGATGATTATTGGGTATATCGTAGGGCTAGCAGTGTTCCCATTGATGAGTGGGAAGGGCAAGTTAAAGAGTTTATCGTAACGACAACTCTCGATAATAACGGGAGTCCTCAGGTTGATAAAGAAGGAAAGGTGAAGCGTTCTTTTAGTATCCCGAAACCAGAAGATTGGATGTTAGTCAAAAAGAAGACAGAAGTAGATATTAAATCATCTGGTAAAACAGTGGGGACTTATATTTATGATACGTTATTACAAAAGCCAGATCAAAAAATTAAAGGAAAATTAATTCGAACCATAGAACGAGAAAACTATACAAACGAGTTATCTCTAATTTTGGAAAATCAAAAAAAATTCCATCTTGAATTACAAGATAGGGAATTGTATCATCAATGTATAGAATTGCTTTATTGTAAAAATGAGGCACATAAAAGAGTTATTGGAACTTGGGATTTTACTTCGTTATTCATAAAAGACATATTGTTTTATCAACGACCATTGAAAAGCAAAAAGGCTTTGATTGATAATTGCCCGTATGAAGAATCCTTTTATATAGAAAATGGGGAGAAAAAAAGTAAACCAAGGAAATGTATTGCAAAATCCCATCCTCTGTTCCAAGAATTTCGGATATGGCAGTTTATTTCCAATTTAAGGATTTATCAAAAAGTGAAAGAGGTGGACGGCAAATTGCAGTTTAACGTTGATGTAACAAGTGATTTTTTGAGAGATGAAAGCGCTTATGTGGAATTGTTCAAATGGCTTAATGAACGGGCAGAGGTTTCGCAAGAAGATTTGTTGAAGCATTTAGGCCTTAAAAAGACGAAGACGGAAGATACGGTGTCTTTATATCGATGGAATTATGTAGAGGATAAAAAATATCCCGGTAATAAAACTCGTAGTTCTATTTTGAAAAAGTTATTGAACGATGAAAAAGAAGCTCTTTCGGAAGATATAGAATTAAAAATATGGCACTTGCTTTATTCCGTTTCAGCACAGTCTGAGATAGATAAAGCTCTTAGTTCGAAAAATGTGTCAACAAAAGGGATTTATTCTGGATTGAGTGTATATTTTTCCGATGAGACGATACAGAAAATAAAAAATGTGAAACTGGAAAGTGGGTATGGCTCGTATTCGGCAAAGGCTATTGGCAAGTTGCTGCCTTTAATGCGAAGAGGAAAATATTGGAATTTAGAATCTATTGATAATCATACAAAGGAGCGTATCGAAAAGATTCTTAATGGAGAGTGTGACGAGACTATCAGAGCAAGAACAAGAGAAAAATCAATTTCTCTTACCGATATTTCTCAATTCAAAGGGTTACCACTGTGGCTCGCTTGTTATATCGTTTATGATCGCCATTCGGAACTTAAAACAATTAAAAAGTGGAATGGCCCTGAAGATATTGATAAATTCTTGAAAGAGTTTAAACAACACACGTTACGTAATCCTATAGTTGAACAAGTGATTATGGAAACACTTCGTGTAGTTCGGGACATTTGGAGACGAGTAGGTTCCATAGACGAAATTCATATCGAAATGGGGAGGGATATGAAACAAACAGCCCAAGAACGGGCAAGACGCAGTGCTATTATCAGTAGGAATGAAAATGACAATTTACGCATCAAAGCGTTACTCCATGAATTTATGAACCCGGAACTTGGAATTGAAAATGTTCGTCCATATTCTCCTGCACAACAAGAAATTTTGCGTATCTATGAAGATGGAGTGTTGAGCAGTGTTTCTGAAATAGAAGATGAAATAAAGAATATACTGAAAAAATTCAATGAAAGTGAAGAGGGAAAGCGTCCGACCAAGAACGAAATAATTCGTTATAAATGTTGGTTAGAGCAAAAGTATCGTTCTCCCTATACAGGCGAAATAATACCATTAGGAAAATTGTTCACACCAGCCTATCAGATAGAACATATAATTCCGCAAGCTCGTTTCTTTGATGATTCATTTACCAACAAGGTTATATGTGAGGCCGAAGTCAATGCCAAGAAAGGCGATTTGTTGGGATATGAGTTTGTTAAAGAAAAAGGTGGCGAAATTGTAGAATTAAGCGGAGGACGGAACGTGAGAATCTTTTCGGTAGAAGAATATGAAGATTTCGTAAAAGAGCATTATAAAAGTAATAAGCAGAAAATGCAACGTCTTTTGGCCGAGGATATTCCTACTGAATTTAGTCATCGACAGTTGAATGACAGCCGGTATATAAGCAAATATATTCGGAATCTGTTATCCAATATTGTGCGTGAAGATGATGAACAAGAATCTGTTTCTAAGAATGTAATCTCTTGCAACGGTGCGATTACCGATAGATTGAAAAAAGATTGGGGTGTGAATGATGTATGGAATCATATTATTTTGCCTCGCTTTGTGCGGTTAGAGGAAATAAGAGCAGATAATGGTGAAAAATTTACAGCCTTTAATCAGGAAGGACATCGAATTCCAAGTATGCCATTGATACATCAAAAAGGTTTCAATAAAAAACGTATAGACCATAGACATCATGCTATGGATGCTATTGTCATAGCTTGTACCACTCGTGATCATGTGAATTTATTGAATAACGAATGCTCAAATCCTCAAAATAATGTTAATAGGCATCAATTGTCAAGAAAATTACGTAGATATGAGAATGTGTCGTACAAACAAGATGGGAAACTAAAAGAACGGGAAGTACCGAAAGAATTTCTAAAACCGTGGGAAGGATTTACAAGAGATGTTGAGTTCGCTTTAAAAAATGTGATAGTGAGCTTTCGCCAGAATCTGAGAGTGTTGAATAAAACAGTCAATTATTTCCAACATTGGAAAGATAATTCCTCCGAAAAAGAATGGAAAGAACAAAAGTCTGCCGATCATTGGTCGATAAGGAAGCCTTTACATCAAGAGACTGTTTTGGGAGAGGTTTTTTTATGGAGAACTAGATTTGTTTCGTTGAGGGAAGCATTGACAAAACCAAAGAGAATTGTAGAAAAAGATTTAAGGTCAAAAATATTAGAGTTGCAGCGTAAAGGCTATGATATTGAGCGAATAAAAAAATATTTCGAGGATAATAAAGATGTTTGGCAAGATGTGAATCTGTCGAAAATAGAGGTGCGTTATTATTCTCGTGAGATAGTAGATCCTCGAACAGGATTACCTAAAAATCGTTATTTTGCAACTCGTTTTGGAAACGATCTTATTAGTTTGTTTAGTGGGGTTTCCAATTTTGAGAATGCTAAAAAAATAATAAAAAGCATAACCGATACAGGTATTCAAAAGATTCTGTTTAGGCATCTTGAAAATAAAGGTAATGATCCGGTACTTGCATTCTCCCCGGAAGGTATAGATGAAATGAACAGAACAATAAAGACATTGAATAATGGGAAAGATCATAAGCCTATATATAAGGTGCGTATATACGAGTGTAGTACGATGAAATTCCCGTTAGGCTCAGTAGGAAATAAGTCCAAGAAATTTGTTGAGGCAGCAAAAGGCACCAATTTGTATTTTGCTGTTTATGAGAAAGAAGTGGAGAACGATCGTGGAGAGTGCCATAAAGAGCGAGCTTTTAAGACTATTCCGTTGAATGATGTTATTCGTAATTTGAAACAAGGACTAAGCATTGCTCCTAATGATGAAAATGGAAATCCTCCGGCATTTATATTGTCTCCGAATGATTTGGTCTATTTGCCGACAAAAGAGGAATTAGAAACTGGTTCAATAAGCCAACCGTTAGATAGAAATAGGATATATAAGATGGTAAGCTGCACTGGAAATGTGGCTCATTTTATACCTGCTTTTATTGCCATACCTATTCTTCAAACAATAGAACTTGGCAGTAAAAATAAGGCTCAGAAAGCATGGACTGGTGAGATGATAAAAGAGAGTTGTATCCCCATAAAGGTTGATAGATTGGGAATATTAATATCCATAAATGGGAGAGCGGTATGATCAAACGCACATTATATTTTGGGAATCCCTCGTATCTGAGTTTGCGCAATGCACAGCTAGTACTGCGTCTGCCTGAAGTGTCGAATAACGACACATTACCCGATACTTTCAAAAAGGAGGCGGAACGGACGATTCCTATCGAAGATATAGGAGTGGTCGTACTCGATCATTCGCAGATAACAATCACACAAGGATTGCTTGAAGCCCTTCTCGAAAACAATTGCGCTATTATCACTTGCGATAAAAGTCGTTTGCCTGTGGGACTCATACTACCCCTTTGTGGGAACACGACACAAAACGAACGGTTCCGAGACCAACTTAATGCTTCGTTACCTTTGAAAAAGCAACTTTGGCAACAGACAGTGCAGCAGAAGATTGCCAATCAAGCTGCAATTTTGGAGAGCCGGGGAATTGTAGCTAAAAATATGCGGGTATGGGTGGGCGAAGTCCGTAGTGGAGACATCGATAATATGGAGGCACGGGCTGCCGCCTATTATTGGTCGAGTATATTCCCTCACCTCGATAGTTTTCGCAGAGACAGAGACGGCGATCCCCCCAACAATCTACTCAATTATGGCTATGCTATTCTTCGGGCTGTTGTCGCTCGGTCGCTCGTTATTAGCGGGTTGTTACCTACTTTGGGCATACATCATCATAACCGTTATAATGCATATTGTTTGGCCGATGATGTGATGGAGCCTTATCGCCCCTATGTCGATGGCTTGGTCTGTGAAATCATGGAAAGTGGAAAAGACTATTCGAGGTTAACAACCGAATTGAAAGCAAAGCTATTGTCTTTACCGGTGGTAGAGGTAGGCATTCAAGGGCGGCGTAGTCCTTTGATGGTCGCAGTCGCCCAAACTACCGCCTCTTTATACAAATGTTTTAACGGGGAGTTACGTAAAATCATCTATCCAGAATTATAATTAATATGGATAGATTCAGCGAATATCGTATTATGTGGGTATTGGTATTTTTCGATTTGCCAACAGAGTCGAAACGGGAACGTAAATTATATGCCGACTTCCGTAAGAAACTGTTGCAAGATGGATTTACTATGTTTCAATTTTCCATTTATGTACGGCATTGTCCTAGTCGGGAGAATGCCGATGTACATATCCGCCGGGTGAAGCTTTCTTTACCGCCGTTTGGAAAAGTAGGTATTCTCTGTGTTACTGATAAACAATTCGGTATGATGGAAATTTTCTATGGGAAGAAAGAGGTAAAGTCACAGGTTCTACCTCAACAGCTCGAACTCTTTTGAAAAACAAAAAGCCGGTTTTTTAACCGGCTTTTTGATGAAATACAGCTTTAATTTTTAATTCTAATTGGTTGTGTAATTGTTTGACTATTAAATGACTATACAAATTGTGCTGTATTTAATATGTCAAAGATACAAATTTGAAAGCTTCGGAGTCCGATTCTTCCGATTTTTGAAGCTGTATTTAATATGTCAAAGATACAAATTTGAAAGCGAATCACAACTATCGTGTTGTTGAGTTCTATCATGCGATCGCTGTATTTAATATGTCAAAGATACAAATTTGAAAGCGAATCACAACACTTTCTTATGACGCCATAATAGAAATTTTGCTGTATTTAATATGTCAAAGATACAAATTTGAAAGCGAATCACAACGTGGCGTTCGTTGTGATCGTCGTCGGTTTGCTGTATTTAATATGTCAAAGATACAAATTTGAAAGCGAATCACAACTTATCCCAATTATGTTTATCGGCAAGGGCTGCTGTATTTAATATGTCAAAGATACAAATTTGAAAGCGAATCACAACCCGAAACGGCAAAAGCCGCATTGGAAATTTGCTGTATTTAATATGTCAAAGATACAAATTTGAAAGCGAATCACAACATGGTCCTCGTCGATTGTTAATGTAGTAAAGCTGTATTTAATATGTCAAAGATACAAATTTGAAAGCGAATCACAACCGTTCTTTCTCGGTAAATATTTTGTTTTTGGCTGTATTTAATATGTCAAAGATACAAATTTGAAAGCGAATCACAACCCCAGCTCTGTAACGCACCAGTGCCTTATAGCTGTATTTAATATGTCAAAGATACAAATTTGAAAGCGAATCACAACAAGATTATCTATTGTCTTCCAGTCGTCTGCGCTGTATTTAATATGTCAAAGATACAAATTTGAAAGCGAATCACAACGGCGACCAACTTAATCCGAATGCTTGACTGCTGTATTTAATATGTCAAAGATACAAATTTGAAAGCGAATCACAACAAATTTCGAAACGCAAGAACTACGTTGTCAGCTGTATTTAATATGTCAAAGATACAAATTTGAAAGCGAATCACAACTGCAATACCCTCGTTTTGAAGTTTACGGATGCTGTATTTAATATGTCAAAGATACAAATTTGAAAGCGAATCACAACTATTCAGCCCTATATTCAACGAATTGTTGTGCTGTATTTAATATGTCAAAGATACAAATTTGAAAGCGAATCACAACCAACAGATAATATATTCTCTCTCATATCATGCTGTATTTAATATGTCAAAGATACAAATTTGAAAGCGAATCACAACTGTTGCGAAGAAGTGCCTCCTACTTCTTTCGCTGTATTTAATATGTCAAAGATACAAATTTGAAAGCGAATCACAACTCGATTTCAGAACAAGAAATGTGGAACAAAGCTGTATTTAATATGTCAAAGATACAAATTTGAAAGCGAATCACAACCTGCTGCTAATATAGATTCTCTCATATCATGCTGTATTTAATATGTCAAAGATACAAATTTGAAAGCGAATCACAACTCCTCCCAGTATTTTAATACTTCTTCTGGCGCTGTATTTAATATGTCAAAGATACAAATTTGAAAGCGAATCACAACATGACATGAGTTATGACGTCTCCTAAATTGCTGTATTTAATATGTCAAAGATACAAATTTGAAAGCGAATCACAACAATTGCTGTTTTCATAATTGATTAGTTTTAGCTGTATTTAATATGTCAAAGATACAAATTTGAAAGCGAATCACAACTACTCGACTACGAATTTATAACCCTTGTATGCTGTATTTAATATGTCAAAGATACAAATTTGAAAGCGAATCACAACTCGACGATATCAGGTATTTCATCGATACAAGCTGTATTTAATATGTCAAAGATACAAATTTGAAAGCGAATCACAACCGGTGGGAACATTCCTTACAAAACTTTGAGCTGTATTTAATATGTCAAAGATACAAATTTGAAAGCGAATCACAACTCGACGATATCAGGTATTTCATCGATACAAGCTGTATTTAATATGTCAAAGATACAAATTTGAAAGCGAATCACAACCAAACCTATGTGGAGGGAAAAGTGGACTGGGCTGTATTTAATATGTCAAAGATACAAATTTGAAAGCGAATCACAACGAAATTTGACTTTACCCATATCCAATCCTAGCTGTATTTAATATGTCAAAGATACAAATTTGAAAGCGAATCACAACACTCTCATTGACGCTCTTCCTCTCGCATTCGCTGTATTTAATATGTCAAAGATACAAATTTGAAAGCGAATCACAACATGAACATCTGCTTATTCTTCAGTAGGTTGGCTGTATTTAATATGTCAAAGGTACAAATTTGAAAGTGACTCACAACGATGAGGTGCAAACTTTGGCTAAATACTACGTCGTCAAGGCAAATGTTTGTGTATCGAATGGGGTTAAATTAATGCTAACTACTTTGTTTCCAAATTGATACAATAGGGAATGTTAATATACAGTTTCCATGCCTATATCCGAGACTCATTCGGTGTCACACCTATCGCTTTCTTGAATATTCGTGTAAAATGCTGGGAATATTGAAAATCAAGAATGACGGGTTAAATATTGGTACAAGATAGGAGGAAATTTTGACGTGGGCAAGTTGTGGAAGATTGATGTTTTTCCCGACGAGGATGTTCTTCGTGATTGAATTGCCTTTCTTCTCTGACAATCTCTTGGCTGACCAATTTGGAATCGACAAAAGTAAAAGCTGTCGTGACGATGAACCAACTTCCCCGATATAAATCTTCTTTATAAAACAATGTTTCCCTTTTGTGCTTATCGTAAGTATAAGCCATTTCTTTGTTAAACGGTTTGCCAAACTTTTGGATAAACTCATTTTGGCTCATACCTAATTCGACTTGTGTGCCTGAGAATTTACTTACTAATTGGGACGTATAGCAACTACTCAGGAAACATAGACATAGCAACGGAACTAATATCTTGAATTTCATATTGCATTTATTGATTTGGTTTGCGAAGATAAGGAAAATCACGGAGCGGTACAATAGCTGTAAATGCTGTTTAAGAATTACTAAATGAATATGAATTGCTTGTTTTGGATGTAGACAATGGCTTTCTGCTTGGAAAGAATTTCATAATCGATAAGTCCGTCAGCCGTATTTAATATGCCAGAGCTGCAAATTTGAAAGCGAATCACAACCTTAAAGGAGTACGGCTCTTACCAGCAGCAGCTGTATTTAATATGTCAAAGGTACGGATTTGAAATTAAATCATAATTAATTTAGTTGGATTTTAAACTGTTAATTTCTTATGTGTTGAGAATACCACGGATAAATACTATTGAATTACAGTGTTGGTAGGTGTGTTTTGTGTGGAAAAGCGTATCTTTGATAGCTCAATCAAAGGGATAATGAATGTATGGAACCGTTGGGTATTTGTCGTACGGCTTTTTATGTGTCTAAAAAGATCATGTGTGCCGTACTTATCGTATTTTCATTGAGAGGCAGAGCGCAGAGCAGTGTAATGATGGAGAAGGAGACTTGTGCGTTTCTTCAATCTTTGCCTGCGGGTTTACAAAAGACACAGGCCGATGCCGTGCGTCGCGCCATAAACGGGGATTGTACCGCTTTGATATCTGTGCGTAATTCGCGTAATACGAACCCTGAATCGAAAAGTGGGGTAGTGGCAACGGATATCGGAGGGTGTTATCGTTTGTATCGCCCTGCCGGATTCGATACTATTCCGTTGCCTGTGTTGATTTACTTACATGGGGGTGGCTGGTGTTTCGGGAGTATCAATAGTTGCGCTCATTTTTGTGCGGAGTTATCGTATAGGGCAAAGATTGCTGTGTTGGCCGTGGAATATCCCTTAGCACCCGAACATGCTTATCCTGCCGCCCTCAATGCTTGTACCGAGGCCGTCGCATTCGCTTTCGAGCATGCCGGGGAGTATGGCTTTCTTCCCGATCGGATATCTATCGGCGGAGATAGTTCGGGCGGGAATCTTGCTCTTGCTACGGCTCTTAACCTAATTCTTGCAAAGGATTCTCACTCTTGCCGCATGGACAGTGGAACGATGTGCTCTTCACTTTGTTCGCTCGTGTTGTTTTATCCGGTGACAAAAGCTTGGGCAGACGGTTCGTCTTCGTGGAAAAACTATGCCGAGGGATATGGTCTCGATGCCCAATTGATGGAGGCTTTCAATGCCGCATACATCGGTACAGGAGATGCTCGCCAGCCTCTTGTCTCGCCGGGCGTAGCCGATGACGAGCTACTGAAACAGCTACCGCCGACGCTTATCGTCAATGCCGAGCGGGATATTCTTTTATGTCAGGGGAAGGAATTGGCGGCCAGACTTTCCGGGCTCGGCGTTGCCGTGAGCCATACGGTTTTGCCTCATACGGTGCATCTCTTTATCACCGTGCCGGGACAGCCTGCGGCATTCGGGGAGTCTGTTCGTTTAGCCGCCGACTTTCTCACGTTAGAGTAGGGGAATCATTCCGTATCAGAGAGGTGGCTTTACAACTATATCGGGATTGAGACTCCTTAGATGATCGATGAGTGCTTGCCTCTGTTTGGGAGACAAGACGAGAGTCTTTTTGTCGGCGAAGCGGATTTCTATCCTGTCCATCGATAAGGCTGGTGCGCTTAAACAACTATTGGTTTTCGAGATTTTCGTTATTCGGTCGATCGGGAAGGAGGACGACAAGAATATGCCGCATTTGATATGCAGCGTGCCGTTGTCTATGGTGTAGCTCGTGTTACAGAACGGGTCGGCAATGAAAGCGGCCGTGACGACCAATAAGGCGAGGGCTATCCAAGAGAATTCGAACAGGAGCGGCAGGTAGGACAGAAGGACAATTGCTATAATGGCGATTAGCAAGCCTTTATCGACCTTTGATTTGTAAACAGTTTTCATTGTCTCGTAGGAGATTAAAATATCCCTCCACCAAGCATAAGGCGCAGTATACCCAAAACGATAGATACGATGCAGAGGGTTTTGCCATTGTCTGATTTGAGAATGGCACAGATGATGAGGAAAATGACCGATATGGGTATGGCCACCCAGTTGAGAAATCCCAATAGGGGAATAAATGCGACAAGGGTGATGAGCAGTGCTACGATACCTAAGAATGTTCCCATTGTTTTATGCTTTTTGTCGATTAACAAATGTATTTTGTGATTTGTTCCGGGGGATCGATGTCTTGTCAATCCATTCGGGTTTTATAGTCGTAGTAGTCGTATTCCCGCCAGATTTCCACTTTCCCGTCGCTTTTGAGGCAGGCTATGGAGGGGTGGGGGATTCCGTTGAACATGGTTGTCTTGACTGTCGTATAGTGAATCATATCCTCGAATATGATTCGGTCTCCTATTTGCAATTCGTGGTCGAAATGCCAGTCTCCTATATAGTCGCCGCTCAGACAGGAGTTTCCTCCCATACGATAGGCGTATGTGCCGAGAGCGGGTTCTACCGAGCCTCGTATCGCCGGTTTATAGGGCATTTCGAGACAGTCGGGCATGTGACAGGCAAAAGAGACGTCGAGAATGGCTGTTTTGATACTGTGGTTCTCGACTATATCGACTATGGTGGATACTAATGTACCGGTCTGCCAAGCGAATGCGCTGCCGGGTTCGAGAATGATTTCGAGGCCGGGGTGTCTTTGTTTGAAGCCCCGGAGGAGGTTAATCAAATGTGCGGTATCGTAATCCTTGCGGGTCATGAGGTGACCGCCTCCCATGTTCAGCCATTTGATATGGGGGAGCAGATGCCCGAATCGGTCTTCGACCTGTGCCAAAGTCTTTTCGAGGTCGTAGGAGGTGGACTCGCAGAGGGTGTGGAAATGAAGCCCCTCCACTCCCTGCGGAAGTTCAGGCAGCTTGTCGGCGGTTATTCCTAATCGGGAACCCGGTGCGCAGGGATTGTAGAGGTCGGTTTCTACCTCGGAATATTCGGGGTTGATACGCAACCCGCACGATACCCGATTGCCGTCGGCTACTACTTGGGGGTAAAACCGTTCGAATTGAGTCAGGGAGTTGAAGGTAATGTGGCTGCTGTATTTGAGTATTGTCGGGAAATCCCGCTCGGTATAGGCCGGTGAGTAGGTGTGTGCCGGACTGCCCATCTCCTCGAATGCCAGCCGTGCTTCGTGTATGGAGCTGGCTGTGGAGTGCGGAATATATTCCCGTATGACGGGGAATGATTTCCAAAGGGCATAGGCTTTGAACGCCAGTATAATATTTACTCCGGCGGCTTCTTTGACGGAGCGAATGAGAGCGAGGTTGCGGCGCAATAGTTCTTCTTCGAGAACATAGCAGGGCGATGGTATTTGCGATAGCGTATCGTGCATGACGTATGAAAATTATTCTATGATTGTGAACTTGGCGAATTTGAGCAGGAGCTGTTTGCGCCCGACGTTTTCAAATTCGACGGTTATTTTGCAGTTGTCTCCCGTATCTTCTATGGCTGTAACGGTTCCGTTTCCGAAGCGGGCATGGCAGATGAGTGTTCCTATTTCTACCTGCCCGGCAGCGGTCGCGACTGTGGATTGTGTCGTAGAATGGGTTTCACCTGTGGGTTTAGAGTCTATCTTGGTCAACCGTTTGCCCGGAGACGGAGCAGCGAATGGTCTCGGTGCAGGTGTGCGATCCGTATCTTCTTCGTTCCATCGGGAAGTTTTGCGCGGTCTTTCCGCATCGAATGGAAATCGGTTCCACGATATGGTTTCTCTGGGAGACTCTTGTTTGGTTTGTACCGGCATATCGACGTATCGAGAATCGAGGTCTTTGATGAACCGGCTTGGAGGGGAGGAGACCGTTTGTCCGTTACGATAGCGGGAGAGGGCATACGTGAGGGTGCAGTTTTCTTCTGCGCGGGTGATGGCCACATAGAGCAGACGTCGTTCTTCTTCAATTTCCCGTTCACTGTTTTTACTCATGGCCGAAGGAAAGAGGTCTTCTTCTACTCCAACAATGAAAACTTGTTTGAACTCCAATCCTTTCGATGCATGGACCGTCATCAAGGTCACTTTGTCTTGCTCGGTTTCATCGCCGTTGTCTTGATCTGTCGCCAAAGAAATTTCGGCTAAGAAGTCGGATAGGGAGGTTTGTTCTTCTCCGGCTTCTTCGCGCAGGGCGCAAAATTCACGGACACCGTTCAAAAGTTCTTCGATGTTCTCTTGCCGGCTGATGTTTTCGGGGGTACGATCCGAGGAAATTTCTCCCCAAATACCCGACCGCTTGATAATCGTTTCCGCCAGTTCCGGTGTGTTCTTTTTATCGGCTTCGTAGCGTAATTCGTCTATGAGGTCCTTGAAGGTTTTCAACTTGTTCAATGTGCCGTTGTTAACGGCCAAGTTGTGGCCTATGGGGTCGGAAATCACATTCCATATACTGGATTCCTGCGAGTGTGCCCGTTCGATGAGTTTCGAGAGAGTGGTATTTCCGATTCCTCGTGCGGGATAGTTGATGACTCGTTTGAGCGCTTCTTCGTCATCGGGGTTTATCGTTAATCTGAAATAGGCGATGGCGTCCTTGATTTCTTTCCTTTGGTAGAACGACATACCTCCGTAGATGCGGTAGGGTATATTGCGCTTGCGCAGAGCCTCCTCCAATACACGGGACTGTGCGTTCGTACGGTAGAGGACAGCGAAGTCGTTGTAATCACAGTGAGTCGTGAGGCGCATTTCGGCAATACGGTTCGAGACGATAAAGCCTTCTTCGAAATCGGAATAGGCACTTATTACTTGTACTTTGTTTCCTTGTTCTTTTTCGGAGAATACTTGTTTGGGTATTTGCTCCTTGTTCTTGGCGATGAGGCTGTTGGCCGTATTGACGATATTTTGTGTGGAACGGTAGTTTCGTTCGAGTTTGAATATTTTCAATCCCGGGTACTCTTTACTCAGTCCGAGTATATTGTGGATATTCGCTCCCCGGAACGAGTAAATGCTCTGGGCATCGTCGCCCACCACGCAGATGTGGTTGTGGTCTTTTCCCAACTGGCTGACAATGAGGTGTTGGGCGAAATTGGTATCTTGATACTCGTCTACCAAGATGTAGGCGAACAGGTCGCGATAGTGTTGCAGCACGTCGGGGTGATCCCTGAAAAGTATATTGGTATTGAGCAGCAGGTCGTCGAAATCCATTGCCCCCGACACGAAACAGCGTTGTCGGTAGATACGGTATATTTCGTGAATGAGGGGTCGTTTCGAACGAGTATCCATCTCGATAAGTTCCCGGTTTCGCGCATAGGCTTGCGGTTCGATGAGGGCGTTTTTCGCATGGGAAATAATCGCCTGCACGGTTGAGGGTTTGTATGTCTTATCGTCGAGTTGAAGTTCTCTGATAATACTTTTTATAAGCGACAGGGAATCGGAGGCATCGTAGATGGTGAAGTCGTGACGATAGCCGATCCGGTCGGCATTGGCTCGGAGTATGCGGGAGAAAATGGAGTGAAACGTCCCTGCCCACAAGCGTTGAGCTGTCTCTGTCCCTACCAATGCGGCGATGCGTTCTTTCATTTCGTTGGCCGCTTTGTTGGTGAAGGTGAGTGCCAGCAGCCGGTAGGGTGGATATCCCATTTGCAGCAGGTGTGCTATTTTGTAGGTAAGTACTCTTGTTTTACCCGATCCGGCTCCGGCGATAACCAATTCCGGTCCATCGGTATAGAGCACAGCTTCGCGTTGCTGGTCGTTCAGACTGTTCAGAAAATCTTGTTCCACTTTTCTTTTCCTTTGCTTCGTGCAAAGATAGTGTAAAGGGTTAATAGAAACAAGCCTCGGTTTTGTCTGTGTGTTATCTATTTTTTTGAGAATCATACTTTCGTCATTGCAGAATCGGGTTTTATTTCTTCTTTTCAAGTACTGTATTGGTGGTGGCGGAGTTTTATTCTTTGTTTATTCTTCTCAGCAGCAAGAAGAACGAACCCGGAAGGGTTTTTTATTAACCCCTCCGTCCTTCGGACACCTCCCCTATATTTTGCTGTGCAAAACACAGAGGAGGAGGGTGAGAGTAACCCTCCGCTCATTGCAGTGCGATACTCCTCATACGGGGCACGGCAAGGGAGGAGTTTAGAAGTAGCTCTCTATTCATTTGCGATGAATAAAAGGAGTGGGCTATATTTTTCTAATTCACCCCCCTCGCCCTGCGGGCACTCCCCCTATATTCCTTGTAGGAACACCCCGCAATGCTGCGGGACACGGCAAGGGGAGAGGAGGGTTAACTCTATTACTTCCATTGCAGGTTTTTTAAGCCCTCTCCTCGTCGCTACACTCCTCAGCTCTCCCCTATATTTTGCGTTGCATAACGCAGGGGAGGAGGGTGATAGTAACCCTCCGCTCATTGCAGTGCGATACCCCCGCATACGGGGCACGGCAGGGGGAGAAGGTTGGATACTAATAATTTTCTTTCCCTGCCAAAGATAGTCTCGGTTGCACTAATTTGCGTTATTTGTTCATTCTTCTCAGCAACGAGAAGAACGAATCAAGAAGCGCCGCCGTTTTTATTAACCCCTCCGTCCTTGCGGACACCTCCCCTATATTTTGCTCTACAAAACACCCCGTAAGGCTACGGGACACGGCAGGGGAGGAGGGGGAGATGTATTTTTTTGCCTTAATTTCGGTGAAATGCGACACAATAGGAGGAGAGATTGCGTTTTTCTTTTTCGGGATATGAGGGTTATTTCATCAATCGTTTAAGCCATTTGAGTTTGTCGGCATATGGCGGGAATTTGAAATTGGGATAGAGGTGCAGAGAGGAGTCGACGATGCTGCGGCGATGACTGAATGTCTCGAAACTTTCGCGGCCGTGGTAGGCTCCCATTCCGCTGTTCCCGATTCCTCCGAAGGGGAGGTTTCCATTGGCGGTTTGTACGATGGTGTCGTTGATACAGGCTCCGCCCGATGTGGTGTGTTGTATCATGTAGCGTGCCCGTTTTTTGCTGCGGGTAAAGTAGTAGAGGGCGAGGGGCTTTTCCCGGTCGTTGACGTATTCGACACAATCGTCGATGTCGTCGAACGGGAGTACGGGGAGTATGGGGCCGAAGATTTCGTCGGTGAGCAGAGGGGATTGCGAGGGTATGTCGGTGAGCAGCGTGGGGGCCATGTATCGGTCGGCGGGATCGCTTGTGCCTCCGCAAAGTATCGTGCCGTGCGAGAGGAGTGCCGACAGGCGGTCGAAATGCCGAGCATTGACGATACGGGGATAATCGGGGCTTTGTTGTGGATTTTCGCCGTATTGACGGGTGATTTCGTCACAGATATACTCTGTGAGTTTGTCTTGGACTTTGCGATGTACCATGAGGTAGTCGGGGGCTACGCAGGTTTGTCCGCAGTTGAGGAACTTGCCCCATACGATGCGGCGTGCGGCGGCTTTCAAATCGGCATCGTCATCGACGATACAGGGACTTTTTCCTCCTAGTTCGAGTGTGACGGGGGTGAGGTGACGAGATGCGGCTTGCATGACGTGACGCCCGTATTCGACACCTCCTGTGTAGAAGATGTAATCGAACCGTTCTTGCAGGAGTAACTCGGTGGTTTCCCGATCGGCATCGGTAACGGCGATGTATTCTTCCTCGAAGCATTCGTCGATAAGTTCTTGCAGAGCGGCAGCCGTACGGGGTGCTTCGCCCGATGGTTTGACGATTGCACAGTTACCGGCCGCTATGGCTCCGATAAGGGGAGATAAAGCTAATTGCAGCGGGTAATTCCACGGGGCAATGATGAGTGCGCAACCGTAGGGTTCGTAGTGAATGCGACTTTTCGAGCCGAAGAGAAAGAGGGGGGTGGGACGACGTCGGTCACGAGCCCAGCTTTGCAAGTGATTTTTTGTCGTCCGTATTTCGTGGAGGAGGAATCCGATTTCGGTGGCATAACTTTCGAATGCGGATTTTCCCAAATCGGCATGCAGGGCTTCACCGAGTTGTTTTTCCCGACTAACGAGAGCTTCGGCCAAGCGGTCGAGAGCACATAGCCGGAATGGAATTTCTCGTGTGATGTGTTCGTTGAAGAATGCTTTTTGAAGTTTTACCAAACGGGTGTATTTATTATTTGTCATCATTCGATTTTTTTTGATAAAGATAGCGAATTGTTTCGTAGGAAGGAAAATTAGGAACTGAATCTTTGAAGAGGTCGATTTTCTATGGTGTGACTCGATAAGCGTTTTTTCGCATTCTCTCACAGGTGAGAGAAGTTCGATAAAGACGGAAGGAGTTTGGATTTTTGTAAACTATTTCGAATTACGACCGTTATAATTTATTATCGAAAAAGGCGTTGTCTCGAAAATTTATTTCGATTGAACGATATAAATCAATTAAGAAGCTGTTTAACGTTATGTGTAAAGTTTTTTTTATTCGAAGTCGGCTTGTTGCGTCGGTATTGATTCTCCTTTGCGGAGGGGCTGTTTATGCCCAGCAACCGGCTACTCGTTATTTGTCTGACGACATACCGAAGGCGTGGACTCCCGATACATTGTTTTCGCAGCAGTTGCCTCCTGAGGATTTATGGTGGAGCGGATTTAACGATGCTTGTCTCGACACGTTGATTCAAGAGGCGGTGGACAGTAATCATAATTTGTTGGCGGCCGCTGATCGTATACGTATGGCCAGAGCGGCTTGGCGTATGGAACAGAGCGGTTTCTATCCGTCGGTGAATTTTTCGGCCGGTTGGACGAAGACCCGTAATAGCAGTTATCTGGGGCGAGAGGCTGCCGATAACACTTATTCCCAATATGCTTCGGGTGATTTGTCGGTGAGTTGGGAAATCGATTTGTTCGGTTCGATACGTCAGAGGGCCAAAGCGAAGAAAGAGTTGTTCCGTGCTTCCCGGGACGAATATAACGGGACGATGGTGTCTCTGTGTGCCCAAGTGGCGACCGCTTATATGACATTGCGCACGTATCAGCAACAGTATATCGTGGCCGAGAGCAATATCCAATCGCAACGGAGTATCCTGCATATTACGGAGGTGAGGTACGAGACCGGATTGGCGTCGCAACTCGACGTTTCGCAAGCCAAGACGGTTTATTTCAATACAAAGGCTTCTTTGCCGTCTCTTGAAGCGGGTATAGAGAAACAGATCAATATTATCGCTATTTTGTTGGGGAAGTATCCCGATGAGTTGCGTCCGATGCTTCGGACGACAAAGCCGTTGCCCGATTATCAGAGGTTAGTGGGCATAGGTATTCCCATGAATTTGCTCCGCCGCCGTCCTGATGTGAGGCAGGCCGAACGGACGGTAGCATCGTATGCGGCTTCGGTGGGTGCAGCCAAGTCTGATTTTATGCCGAAATTGTATTTGAACGGCAGTATCGGATTCGCTTCCAGAGATATGGACCATTTTTTCAATAAAAGGAGTATGACCTATCAGTTGGCTCCTACCGTCTCGTGGCCTTTGTTTCAAGGGACACAGCGCATACAGGCTTTGGCATCGGCGAGGGCTCAGCTCGATAGCGGCATAGAGCAGTATAACCAAACTGTGTTGACGGCTGTCCAAGAGGTGGAGAATGCCATGAACAGTTATACGCATATCGTCAAACAAATTTCGATGTTGAAAGAGCTGGTGGCCGAGGGTGAAAAGACGTTGTCGCTCTCGCTCGACTTGTATAAGCGAGGCTTGTCGGGGTTCCAAAATGTACTCGATGCGCAGCGCTCATTGCTTTCGTATCAAAATTCTTATGTGTCGGCGCAGGGAAACGCTATCAATGCGCTTATTCTTTTATATCAATCGCTGGGTGGCGGTTGGATAGATTCGAGTCAACCCTAAAATTAAAATTCATATTTTATGAGACGTTTGTTTTCTTATATGCCGATAGTGGCTGTGGCTGTATTGTTTTCGCTTTTTTCCTGCCAATCGAAAAAGGGGGAGAAGCAAAGTGGCGATGTTCGGCTGCCCGAAATATCGGTGGCTTATCCGGCGGTCGATTCGGTGGTTTTGATAAAGAGTTATCCGGGTTACCTTACTTCGTTACAAACCGTCGATCTGGTGGCTCGTGTAAACGGATATCTGCAACAGGTGGCCTATACGCCGGGTGAGATCGTAAAGAAGGGACAGTTGCTTTTCGTTATCGAACCTTCGCAATACGAGGATGCCGTGGAACAGGCCGAGGCAGCGTTGAAAACGGCTCAGGCACAGTATGATTATGCAGAGAATAATTACACCCGAATGAAAGAGGCGGCGCAAAGCGATGCCATCAGTACGATCGATTTGATACAGGCGGAGTCGAAATTGGAACAAAGTAGGGCCTCTGTTCGGAATGCCGAGGCTGCGTTGTCGACGGCTCGCATACAGTTGGGGTATTGTTATGTGAAAGCCCCGTTCGAGGGTCGGATATCACGCAATTTGTACGATGTGGGTAATTATATCAGCGGGTCTTTGCAATCGACGAAGTTGGCGACTATTTATCAGGATAAGAAAATGTATGCCTATTTCAATATCGAGGATAATCAATATTTGAAAATGTTGCTGAACCAGAGCAAAGGTAAACATTCCGTACCGAGCGACCGGGTGGAGATTCTTTTTCAGGAGCCTACCAGCCGCAGTTATTACGGCAGACTCGATTATTTGTCGCCGAATGTGGACTTGTCGACGGGAACGCTTTCGATACGGGCCGAGGTGGATAATCCTGCCGGCGAGTTGAAGAGTGGTTTGTATATTTCTATCCGGTTGCCGTATGGTAGCCGCGAGCATGCGATATTGGTGAGGGAGGCTTCTATTGCCACAGACCAACTTGGCAAGTATATGTATGTGGTGAGCGATTCTAATGTGGTGGAATATCGCCCTGTGGAGACGGGACAGTTGGTTAACGATACTTTGAGAGTGATCGACAAGGGGATTTCACCTACCGATCGTTATGTTACAAAGGCTTTGTTGAAAGTGAGAGCGGGCATGCCGGTTCGTCCGGTTTTGGAAAAGAATTAATGGTTCCTAAAAATGAATGGGTATGATTTCGAAATTTTTTATTAACAGGCCTATTTTCGCTACGGTCATTGCCATTGTTATGGTGCTGGTGGGATTGGTTACCATCTATACGCTCCCGGTCGCCCAGTTTCCCGATATAACACCTCCTACGGTACAGGTGACCGCTGTATATCCCGGGGCGAGTGCCGAGACGGTGGCGAAAACGGTAGGTGTACCTATCGAGGAGCAGGTGAACGGTGTGGACGGAATGATTTATATGAGTTCATCGTCTTCGTCGTCGGGGCAATATACACTGACCGTTACTTTCGAGGTGGGAACCGATATAGATATGGCGACCGTGTTGGTACAGAACCGGGTGAACATAGCGCAGGGAAATTTACCGGAGGCTGTCATACAACAGGGAATTATCACGAAGAAGCAGTCTACCAACATCGTCATGTTCTTGGCGTTGGAATCGGATAACCCATTGTATAACAGTTTATATCTGTCGAATTATGCCAAGTTGAACATTACCGACGAGTTGTCCCGTTTGCCGGGAGTAGGCGGTGTGACGGTGTTCGGCGCCGATAATTACAGCATGCGTATCTGGCTCGACCCGGAGTTGATGCGTATACGGAGCCTTACGCCGGCCGATGTCTATTCGGCTATTCAGGCACAAAATATGGAGGTGTCGGCCGGTAGTGTGGGACAACCTCCTACGGATACGGACGAGGCTTTCCAGTTTACATTGGTTTCGAAAGGTCGCCTTTCTACGCCGGAGGAGTTCGGACGGATCATCATCAAGTCGTTGCCCGGCGGGGAATATCTGAGGTTGCGCGACATCGCTACCATAGATTTGGGAAGTGCGACTTACCATACGACATCGACTATTAACGGTAAGGAAACGGCGGCTATCGCCATTTATCAGTTGCCGGGGTCTAATTCTCTCGATGTGGCGAAAGCCGTGAAAGCGAAGATGATGGATTTGAGCCGTTATTTCCCGAACGATGTGCGATATAAGGTGGTGCTCGATACGACTCAATTCGTGAGTGCATCTATCGATGAGGTATTGGTTACGTTTGTGGAGACTTCTCTTATCGTGATGCTGGTCATTCTTATTTTCTTACAAAATTTCAGGGCGATGATTATTCCTTCTCTGACCATACCGGTTTCGCTTATCGCAACATTTGCCGTGATGAAGTTGATGGGATTTTCTATCAATACGCTTACTCTTTTCGGCCTTGTTTTGGCAATAGCTATCGTGGTGGACGATGCGATCGTAGTGGTCGAGAATTCGACCCGGCTTATCGATACGGGAAAGTATAGTCGCAAGGAGGCGGTCGAGAAGGCCATGGAGGAGATTACGAGTCCGGTTATCGGCGTGGTATTGGTGTTATTGGCCGTGTTTATCCCGACAGCTTTTATCGGTGGTATCACAGGAGAACTGTATAAACAATTCGCTTTGACGATCGCTGTCGCTACCGTATTCAGCGGGTTCAATTCGCTGACGTTTACTCCGGCTTTGTGCGCATTGTTTCTCCAACCGACCCGCGAACCTTCGTTTTTCTTGTACAAGTGGTTTAATAAGGGATATGGCGCGACGTTGAACGGATATGTGAAAGTTATCGGCTCGATGTTGCGTAAACCTTTGGTGTCGTTGTCGGCTTTTATCGTGTTGGCTTTGGCTGCTTTCTATGGATTTGCCAAGTGGCCGACTTCGTTTATTCCACAGGAAGATCAAGGTTATTTTATCGTATCGGTGCAGTTGCCCAATGCTGCATCGATGGAACGGACCCGCAAGGTTTGCGATGATTTGAATCGAATTATACAGTCGTACCCCGAAGTGGAAAATGCCTTGAATATCGTGGGTTTTTCGGCGTTACAGGGTGGAAGTTCGTCCAATTCGGCAACGTTTTTCGTGGTGCTGAAACCCTGGGACGACCGGAAAGGGAAAGAACATAGCGTGTTTAATGTGGTGGAGCGGCTGAACCGGGATGCATCTGTTTTGCAAGAGGCTATCGTGTTTGCCGTCAATCCGCCGGCTATCAGCGGACTGGGTGTTTCGGGCGGTCTCGAAATGCAACTCGAAGATCGTAGCAATTTGGGGGCGGGCGAATTGGAATCCGCAGCGAATGCTTTGATCGGTAATATCGGTAGCGAGCCGGCCTTGATGCAGATAAACTCGATGTTTCAAGGGAATACCCCGCAATATACCTTGAATATAGATCGCGATAAGGTGGAGATGCAGGGGCTTACTCTCAGCAGTGTTTTCTCGGCTTTGTCGTATTATATGGGATCGGCTTATGTGAATGATTTCGTGGAGTTCGGCCGTATCTATCAGGTGAAGTTGGGCGCTCAGGCCGGAGCGAGGGCTCATATCGATGATGTGATGAAACTGAGCGTGCGAAACCGGGACGGTAGCATGGTTCCGTTTTCTTCGTTTACACAGGTCGAGGAGACGATGGGACTGAATTTAGTAAGCCGGTACAATATGTATTCATCGGCTGCACTCACGGCGATACCGGCTCCGGGGATAAGTTCGTCGGAGGGTATGGCGGCTATGGAGCGATTGGTCCGGAATACACTGGGTACGAATTTCGGATATAGTTGGACGGGGGAGGCTTATCAAGAGAGCCAGAGCGGTTCTACGGTAGGTCTTATCTTCGGACTTGCGATATTGATCGTGATTCTGGTGCTGGCTGCCCAGTATGAAAGTTGGACTAACCCGATAGCCGTGATACTGAGTTTGCCCACTGCCATATTGGGGACGGTGCTGGGGTGTATTGTCATGAGTTTGTCTATCAGTATTTACAGTCAGATAGGGTTGATTTTGCTTATCGCTTTGTCGGCCAAAAATGCTATCCTCATTATCGAGTTTGCCATGGATTACCGTAAGCAGGGCGAGTCTATCCGGCAATCGGCGATGGAGGCGGGGAGGTTGCGCCTGCGACCTATCTTGATGACTTCGTTCGCTTTTATCTTCGGGGTTCTTCCGCTGATGTTCGCGACAGGTGCGGGAGCCGAAAGTCGTATCGCTCTGGGTACGGCTGTCGTGTTCGGTATGGCGATGAATACGGTATTGGGTACGTTGTTCGTTCCTAATTTTTATGAATTGATGGAGTCTGTTCAAGAGCGCTGGTTGTCGAAGGTATTCAAAGATAGGGGTGAAAAGGGAACGACCGATTCGGCAGATTAGGATACTATATCTTTATTCCTTTTTGTTATTCTTGCAACCCCTCCGTCACTTCGTGCCACCTCCCCTATATTTTTGCGTTGCAAAAACACCCCGCCATGCTGCGGGACACGGCAAGGGAGGAGGGTGCTACAAAGGACTTTCTTTCCCTGTCAAAGAAAGTCCTTGTTACACTAATTTGCGTTATTTGTTCATTCTTCTCAACAGCGAGAAGAACGAACCAAGAAGCGCCGCCGCTGTTATCGGGCTTTTGGGTTCGTCGCCGCAGTCGCCGTCGGGGTCTGCGGAACTCGCTTCGCTCGGACAGTCCTCGCCCTTTTTCCTCCGTCTTCCTTGCGACTTCACCGCCCGATAAAGGCGGAATCGGGGGATCTTGCTTGTATTCTAACCCCTTCGCCCTATGGGCACTCCCCCTATATTCCTTGTAGGAACACAGGGGGAGAGGTTTAAAATAAAAACAGATGATAAATGCTTCGAGAAGAGGGGGGGTAAAGAAAAGGCGGCGGATATGCCTCCGCCGCCTTGCCTGAAAAAGGAAGAACCGGAACTGTTATTTTACCGCCACTTTCTGCGAGCGGTCGCCCGTGCGCACGATATACATACCGGGGGCAGATAGCGTCACGCTGCTGTCGTTGCCCGTATAGACCAACCGGCCGGCGGCGGTGTACACCCGGTAGGATTCCCCGCCGTTCTCCACATGCAAGGTGCGGCCTGTCGCATAGATGCCTCTCTCCCCGTTTTCCAATGTTTCCACGGCGGAGCCGGCCGGCGCGAACTCGGCGGTGAATGTCATGTCGCCCGTGACCGTTATCGTGCGGGGATTGTCGGTATTTCCGTCGTTCCATCGCACGAAATAGTTTTGCCCGAAAGGTACGGCGACAAGGGTCGCCGTGCTTCCCTGCGGATACTCGCCGGCACCTATCACATATCCCATCGTCTCGTCTGTGGCATTGGCCGTAACCGTGTGCAGGGTTACGCCGGTCTCCCGAATGTCGGTGAAATTGCGCCAGTACTTGGTCTCGGCATATTTCGACTTACAGCCCGCCGGGACATAGAGTGTCATGGCATAGTCGTCGAAGGTCGTTGCCCATATTTGGGGAGGTGTCACGGCTTTGGAAGTCACTGCGGTCAAACTGTTGCATTTGGCGAAAGCCGACTCGCCGATACTTTCCACTTTTTCGCCAATAGTTACACTCTCCATTTGGGTACAACCGTTAAATGCCCCGTCCTCGATAGTTGTTACGGAATTGCCTATCGTCACTGTTTTCAAGCCGGTGCAACGGGTAAATGCGTAGCCCTCGATAGTTGTCACGGCATTGGGTATGGTTATCTCAGTCAAGCCGGTACAATCGGCAAATGCATAGTCTCCGATAGAGGTCACGGAATTGGGTATGGTTACCTCAGTTAAACCGCTGCAACAGAAAAATGCATGGTTTCCGATAGAGGTCACGGAATTACCTATGACAAGTTTTTTCAGTGATGCAAGTTGATAACACAAATAGGCCGGAATATATTCCACCTCTTCCCCGAATACGAACTCGGTCAGTCGATCAGAGTCTGGGAATGGAGGTTTTGGTATCCAAGTTTCACTTAGAAAAGTATCTTGAACATTACGAGCATTCCATATCACCGTTTTCAAGCTGGTGCAACCGTTAAATGTCCCGTCCCCGATAGTTGTTACGGAATTGCCTATCGTCACCGTTTTCAAGCCGCTGCAATCTTCAAACACACTGCTTCCAATGGAAGTTACGGAGTTGGGTATGGAGACCTCAGTCAAACTTGTACAAGAGTAAAATGCACTTTCCCCGATAGTTGTTACGGAATTGCCTATCGTCACCGTTTTCAAGCCGCTGCAATCTTCAAACACACTGCTTCCAATGGAAGTTACGGAGTTGGGTATGGAGACCTCAGTCAAACTTGTACAAGAGTAAAATGCACTTTCCCCGATAGTCGTTACGGAATTACCTATTGTCACCGTTTTCAAGCCGGTGCAACCTTCAAATGCCCGGAACTCGATAGTTTTCACGGAGTTGGGTATGGAGACCTCAGTCAAACTTGTGCAAGAGTAAAATGCCCTGTTTCCGATAGAGGTCACGGAATTGCCTATCGTCACCGTTGTCAAACCGGTGCATCTATAAAATGCCCAGTTCCCGATAGTTTTCACGGAGTTGGGTATGGAGACCTTAGTCAAACCTCTGCAAAAGCTAAATGCGTTGGTTCCGATAGAAGTCACGGAATTGGGTATAACAATGGTATTTAGTAATGTAAGCTCTCTGCACAAATAGGCCGGAATATGTTCTACTTCTTCCCCGAATACGAAATCGGTCAATCGATCACAACCTGAGAATGGTCGACTACTATTATCTTGAAAATCTTGAACATTACGAGCGTTCCATATCACCTCAGTCAAGCCGCTACAACCGTCAAATGCACTGATTCCGATAGAAGTTACGGAATTGGGTATAACAATGGTATTCAGTAATGTAAGCTCTCTGCACAAATAGGCCGGAATATGTTCCACCTCTTCCCCGAATACGAAATCGGTCAGCCGATCACAATTAGAAAATGGAGAATCATAAGAAAGGCCGTTGTAATACTCTGCATTACGAGCGTTCCATATCACCGTTTGCAAACCGGTGCATCTATAAAATGCCCTTTCCCCGATAGTCGTTACGGAGTTGGGTATGGTTACCTCAGTCAAGCCGGTGCAACCGTAAAAAGCATTGATCCCGATAGAAGTTACGGCATTGGGTATGGTTACCTCAGTCAAGCCGGTGCAACCGTAAAAAGCATTCCTCCCGATAGATGTCATGGCATTGGGTATGGTTACCGTTTTCAAGCCGCTGCAACTGGCAAATACATAGTCCCCGATAGTCGTCACGGAGTTGGGTATGGTTACCGTTTTCAAGCCGCTGCAACTGGCAAATGCATAGTCCCCGATAGTCGTCACGGAGTTGGGTATGGTGACCTCTATCAAACTCCAGTTACTGTAAAATGCACTGTCCGCAATACTTGTTACCGGATAATTTTTCCCGTCATACAGCACCGAATTGGGAATAATGATCTTGCTTCCGGAATAGTATTGATTATCAGATACCCGGGCCTCACTTCCGTCAAGGTAATAATTAATACCATCGACTTGAAAAGTTGTTTGCGCTTTTACTTCTGTTAGGAAACCACACATGAGGAGTACCAACAGATACCGAACATACTTTTTCATATTGCCTATCGTTTAATTAGTTCATCGACCAAGTTCAACATGTTGTCCGCAAAGACCCGGTTAAGGAATTTGTATTCGTCCTCATTGCCATAAGGCCCGGTATAAACGGTGGTATAGCCGTTCTCCCGAGCAATCCGTTCGATATTATCCACGGTATGGCCGGAGTTACGGCAAGCCGCCACGATAACCTCGCACTTATACTCCACACATTTTTCCAACCATTCGTTTTGCTGGTAGCCGGGAGGATCCCCCTCGCTGCAACATCCCACAAAAGCATCTTCGCCTCCGTTCAGGGGAGATTTATGCCGGGCAATGAGCAACCGGTCGCCATTGTGATGCTCTTCATACACTTTTTCCCGGTCGAGCAGGGATTCCAGCGCAAGAATAGACGAGCTTTTCCCCGAGCCGGTACTCCCGTAAATCGCAATAATCGTTTTCATGATAAACTTATTTTTTTTGCCCCCTGCTCCCCAACGGTAGGCGTTTAAAAATAGAAAAGCGCAGGGAACTTTCTGTTTATTAAATCTTGGTATCGCCAAACACCATGTACGCAATAAACAGTCCACCCCACGCCATACCGATATATCCGCCACCCCCTTGCCGGGGTGGATATAGGCAAGCATGAGCGTTTCTCGACTGCTTAATCCCGCGTACTTAGAAATTGGCGATTTCAGATTTAGGATAAGCAAAAACGCTTTTATCAATATGTCTGCCTCCTTGCCGGTAACCCAGCAAAGAGACCTTGTGAAAATGGGACAAGCCGAAATGTATTTATCGGGCTTTACCTGTTTTCACGTTCGCAAAGGTAGTGCGGGTAGGGGATAAAAACAAGATTTTCAGTCTTTTTTATTTTTGCCGGTCTTTTTAACCCCTCCGTCACTACGTGCCACCTCCCCTATATTTTTGCCCTATTTTTTCAACCCCCTTGTCCTTCGGGCACTCCCCCTATATTTTGCGTTGCAAAAACACCCCGCAATGCTGCGGGACACGGCAAGGGAGGATTGTGCTACAAAGGACTTTCTTTCCCTGCCAAAGAAAGTCCTTGTTACACTAATTCACTTTATTTGTTCATTCTTCTCAACAGCGAGAAGAACGAACCAAGAAGCGCCGCCGCTGTTATCGGGCTTTTGGGTTCGTCGCCGCAGTCGCCGTCGGGGTCTGCGGAACTCGCTTCGCTCGGACAGTCCTCGCCCTTTTTCCTCCGTCTTCCTTGCGACTTCACCGCCCGATAAAGGCGGGGATTTTGCTAGTCTTTTTACCCCCCTCGCCCTTCGGGCACTCCCCCTATATTCCCTTACGGAAACACAGGGGGAGAGGGTGAGAGTACCCTTCTGCTCATTGCAGTGCGATACCCCGCATACGGGGTACGGCAGGGGAAGAGTTGGAGTCATGCTGAATTTTCGTTTGGCTTTATTCCCGATATAAAAAAGGAGGTATCCCAGATAAATGGGATACCTCCTCGAATGATATGAAATGTTGCGTTTATTTGCGATAAGCGGCCATCATTTCGGGATTGAAACGTTCGATAAATGCGGTGTGTTTGGCAACTTCTGCCTCACCGAAGTTAATGTATACTTCGGCCGACTGCCGGAACGATTCGTTACGAGTGGCATCGTTGAGCAGGAGGTGTCCCATGATGACATGGCCGGCCATTTCGACCATGCGGCGTGCTTGGAAGTCGATGTATTCGTTGTCTTTCGTTGCAGTGACGGTTTCGACAGCTTTTACGTAGGCGGCTTTCATCGCTTTGAGGCGGTCGCGCAGAGGTTCCAGTTCGGGCGCGATTTCAGCAGCTTCGTATGCTTCGATCTGATGCAGATATGTGCCGGTGGTGACGTGGCGAATAGCTGCCACGACTTGCAACTGGGTGGTTCCTTCGTAGATAGAAGTGATGCGGGCATCGCGGTAGATGCGTTCGCAAGCGTAGTCTTTCATGAAACCGGACCCTCCGTGTACTTGCACGCAGTCATAGGCGTTTTGATTACAGAATTCGCTGGACATGCCTTTCGCCATAGGGGTGAATGCGTCGGACAATTTTTGGTAGGCTTTCATTTCGGCACGTTCTTCGGGTTCGAGCGAGCGTTCTTTGGCAATGTCTTCGTATGCTTTGTACATGTCTACGAATCGTGTCGTTTCGTAAAGCAGCGAGCGTGATGCGTCGAGTTTGGCTTTCATCAAAGAGATCATTTCGAAAACGGCGGGGAACTCGATGATGGCTTGCCCGAATTGTTTGCGGTCGCGTGCATAGGCAATGGCTTCGCGGTATGCCGCTTCGGAAACGCCGACAGATTGTGCGGCGATACCGAGACGGGCTCCGTTCATCAATGCCATGACGTATTTGATAAGACCCAATTTGCGGCTTCCGCAGAGTTCGGCTTTGGCATTTTTGAACACCAATTCGCAGGTGGGAGACCCTTTGATACCCATTTTGTTTTCGATACGGCGAACGGTTACACCGCCGTTGTTGCGGTCGTAGATGAACATGGAGAGTCCGCGACCATCTTTGGTTCCTTCTTCGGAACGGGCCAGCACGAGTGCAATGTGTCCGTCACCGTTGGTGATGAACCGTTTCACTCCGTTGAGATACCAGCAACCGTCGGCCTCGCTGTATGTGGCTTTGAGCATGACGGCTTGCAAGTCGGAACCGGCATCGGGTTCGGTGAGGTCCATCGCCATAGTTTCGCCGGCGCAAACGCGCGGCAGGTATTTTTGCTTTTGTTCTTCATTGGCAAATTCGTAAATGGTTTCGGCGCAGTCTTGCAATCCCCAGATGTTTACGAATCCGGCATCGGCACGGCTTACCATGTCGGCAGCCATGATGTAGGGAACCAACGAGAAGTTAAGCCCGTTGTAGCGACGGGGGATAGAGATACCCATCAATCCGGCTTTTACCAGAGCGTCGAGGTTTTTTTGCGTGCCTTTGGCATATACGACGTGTCCGTCGACAACGTGCGGACCTTCGTGGTCTACGTCTTCGGCATTGGCTGCAACGATTTCGCCGCTTATCTCGCCTGCTATTTCGAGCACTTTTTCATAACTATCCATGGCGTCTTCGAAATTGAAGGGCGCATAGTCGTATTTTTCGGCATCGGAGTAATTCCGTTCCCGTAAAGCCACCAGCTTCTTCATGAGCGGGTGGTTCAAGTGATGTTTGAGATCACTGTTATCTAAATAAAAATTAGCCATTGTTCTGTATTGTTTTTTGTATTATAATTTAACTCTCTATCTTTGATTTGTCACAAGACTTTGTCTTATCGACAGAATCGAAAATATGTTTTATTTGGAGTTTTTCTTATAATATTTGATCAGCTTCGGAATTACTTCTTCGACCGTACCCGTGATCACATAGTCGGCTATCGTATTGATAGGTGCGTTAGGATCGCTGTTGATAGAGATGATGATGGAGCTGTCTTGCATACCGGCGATGTGTTGTATCTGTCCAGAGATACCGCAGGCGATATAGAGCTTGGGGCGAACCGTGACACCGGTTTGTCCGATTTGACGTTCGTGCTCGATGTATCCGGCGTCGACCGCAGCGCGGGAAGCTCCTACCTCGGCTCCCAATGTAGCCGCCAAGTCGAACAGCATGCCGAAGTTTTCTTTCGATCCCATACCGTAACCGCCGGCTACGATGATGGATGCGCCTTTGACGTTGGCTTTGGATTTTTCCATCTGGCGATCGATGACTTCTACCACAAAGTCGGTGTCGGAAACGTATTTTTTCGGATCCAGTTTAATAACTTCTCCTTTGTAAGCAGGATCGTAAATTTCTTTTTTCATCACGCCTTCGCGAACCGTCGCCATTTGAGGGCGGCATTCGGGGTTAACGATCGTCGCTACGATGTTGCCTCCGAAAGCGGGACGAATCTGATACAACAGATTTTCGTAGGTCTTATTGTTCTTTTTGTCCTCGTGGGGACCTATTTCCAATGCGGTGCAGTCGGCCGTGAGTCCGCTGTGCAGCGAAGAAGAAACCCGCGGACCGAGGTCGCGACCGATACTGGTGGCTCCCATCAGGCAAACCTGAGGTTTCTGTTCTTTGAATAAATTTACCAATACCGAGGTATGTGGCAACGAGGTGTAGGGGTAGAGGCGAGGATCGTCTACTGTATAGACGGTATCGACTCCGTAGGGGAATACTTGTTTTTCCACACCGCCGAGGTTGCTACCGATCACCAGTGCTTCGAGTTTACAATTCAGTTGATTGGCCAGCGAGCGACCTTTTGTGAGCAGTTCGAGGCTCACATCGGCGATGATGCCGTCTTCTATTTCGCAATATACAATCAGATTGTTCATAATCGTTAGTTTTTTAGTTCATAGTACACGGGCATTAACCAATCGTGTGGTTGGCGATCAATTCTTTGACAAGGTCTTCGATTTCGTTGTCGGCAGCCGTGAGTTGTTTGCTTTCCTTTGCTTGGAATACAACGTTTTGTACGGCTTTTACTTTGGTGGGAGAACCGGCGAGACCTACTTGATCGAGGTCGGCATCGACATCGTTTACACTCCATTCGTAAAGGTTGAGGGCAGGACGCTGTTCATAGAGTTTCAAGCATTCTTCGCTCAGTCCTTGTTTTTCGCTCGGTGTCTTGGCGTATTTGTAACGTTGTATGAGCTTCGCGTTGCGAGGACGGCATTCATCGGCCGAACCGTTGACCGTGATGACTGCTGGCAGGGGAACTACGACGGTTTCTACCCCGCGTTCGAGACGACGTTTCACGGTGGCTTTCCCGTTTTCTATGTTCAGAATTTGCTCGGCATAGGTGACTTGGGGTATTCCCAATTTTTCGGCGATTTGAGGGCCTACCTGAGCCGTGTCGCCATCGATGGCTTGACGACCTCCCAAGATAATATCATAATCTTTGATTTTGCGTACGGCACACGATAGTGCGTAAGACGTAGCCAATGTGTCGGCTCCGGCAAAGGCACGGTCGGTCAATACGATACCTCCGTCCGCTCCACGGAATAAACCTTCCCGAATAATTTCGGCGGCACGAGGAGGACCCATCGTAAGCAGGGTAATCGTCGATCCCGGGTTTTGTTCTTTCAGTTGCAGAGCCTGTTCCAAGGCGTTCAAATCTTCGGGGTTGAAGATAGCAGGCAAGGCGGCACGGTTGATCGTTCCGTCCTCTTTCATGGCATCCTTCCCCACATTTCTGGTATCGGGCACTTGTTTTGCCAATACTACGATTTTAAGACTCATAATTTAATGTGAGATTTATGATTTATAAATATTCGTATATTCTGTGTCGATTCATTGACTCGCAAAATTACAAAAATGATTGTTATTTTCAATCTTTTAGGCGAAAAAACCGTTATGCCGTCCGGCGAGAACAGATGATCGGACGGCATAACGGGCCGGGGTTTTATTCGGTTCTGACGGGCTTATTCGTAGCTGCTGCCGTCGAAACAGTGCGTGCAGATACATTCCTTAGGAAGCCCGATCGATTCGACCAGTGTTTCTAACGGGTTGAATTTTAATGAGGTAATGTTCAGCTTTTTACAAATGCAGTTTACCATACAATTGTATTGGGGCGACCCGGTGCGTGCATAAGCTGCGACATTTTTATCGGGGTTACCCTCTATCTCGGCGATGGTGCGACGGGTAATAAGCTCCATTTCGCTTTTGGAGGCTGTGAAGTTAAGAAACTTACACGGGTACAGGAGAGGGGGGCAACTGATGCGCATGTGAACTTCTTTGGCTCCATAACGGTAGAGATCGGATACATTGTCTCTCAGTTGCGTACCGCGGACGATGGAGTCGTCGCAGAATACGACCCGCTTCCCGTCGAGCATGCTTTTGTTGGGTATGAGTTTCATTTTGGCTACCAGCTCGCGCATGGCTTGATTGGAAGGGGTGAAGCTGCGAGGCCAAGTGGGGGTATATTTGACGATACCTCTCCGGTAGGGAATTTGTTTACCTACGGCATATCCGAGAGCCATGCCTACACCGGAATCGGGGATGCCGGAGACGAAATCGGCTTCGATGTCGTCTTTTTTACCCATTTCGAAGCCAGTGTGAAAGCGCATCTCTTCGACATTCTTCCCTTCGTATTCGCAGGCGGGATATCCGTAATATACCCATAGGAAGGAGCATATCTGCATTTTTTTACCGGGCTGGTTGAGCGATTCGTAACCGTCGGCTGTCAACCGGACGATTTCTCCGGGTCGTATGTCGTAACAGAGTTCGTATCCGAGGTTCGGGAAGCTGCATGTTTCGGACGATACGGCGTAGCCATTATCTCCCCGCCCGACGAGGATAGGCGAACGACCGTACTTATCGCGAGCGGCGATAATGCCTTGCTCGGTGAGTAAAAGCATAGAACAAGACCCTTTGATTTTTTCCTGTACCAAGCGGATGCCGTCGACATAGTCTTTTCCTTGACTGATAATCATCGAAACCAATTCGGATTGGTTGATGATATTGTTACTGTGTTCGCTGAAATGGTTTCCGCTCGCCAGTAGTTCTTTTTCGAGTTCTTCTACGTTGTTTATTTTGGCGACGGTAACGATGGCGAATTTTCCCAAATGGCAACTGATGATGATGGGTTGTGCATCGGTATCGCTGATGACACCGATTCCCGAATTACCAGAGAATTCGGGCAGTTCGGCTTCGAATTTCGAGCGGAAGTAGGAGTTTTCTATATTGTGGATCGCCCGTTTGAAAACGCCATTTTCATACGTCACGATACCGGCACGTTTCGTACCTAAGTGCGAGTTGTAATCTACGCCATAAAAAAGGTCGGTAACGCAAGATTCTTTTTTTATGGTACCAAAAAATCCTCCCATAATGTAATGTTGTCGTGTTGATTATTATTTGATTAAACGAACAGAGCGAGAGGGACATTGTTTCCCTCCCGCCCTGCGGAATATACTTTTTATTTGGTGTGCTGTTCAACCCATTTGCGGGCATTGACAAAAGCCTCGATCCACGGGGTAATCTCGTCGGTTTTTCTGTCGGCAGGATAATGTCCGCACTGCCAGGGGAATATGGCTCGTTCGAGGTGGGGCATCATGGCCAAATGGCGGCCGTCGGCCGAAGCGATACCAGCTATACCGTAAGGCGATCCGTTGGGATTTGCCGGGTAAGCGTCGTAGGTATATTGGGCTACGATATTGTATCTTTCTTTGGCGTAAGGCAACTCGAATTTACCTTCTCCGTGGGCAACCCATATACCGAGTTTCGAGCCCGATAACGAGCCGAACATGACAGAGTTGTTTTCGGGAATTGTCAATCCGATGAACTGAGATTCGAATTTATGCGAATCGTTGTGTTGCATTTTGGGTTTCTGTTCGTGGTCGGGGGTAAGCAGTCCCAATTCTACCATGAGCTGGCAGCCGTTACAGATACCGAGACTCAGGGTGTCGGGTCGGTTGTAGAAACGGTCGAGTGCAGCTTTGGCTTTTTCGTTCCAAAGGAATCCTCCTGCCCAGCCTTTTGCCGAACCGAGTACATCGGAATTAGAGAATCCACCGCAGTATACAATCATGTTGATGTCGTCGAGCGTTTCGCGGCCACTGATGAGGTCGGTCATGTGCACGTCTTTCACATCGAATCCCGCCAAATAGAGCGAATAGGCCATTTCTCTATCTCCATTAACGCCCTTCTCACGAATGATGGCTGCTTTCACGCCGGATCGTGTGCGACGATCGGCCGAGATACCGTATTGGGCGAGCGTTCCCGTGAACGAATCGGGGAAACGGAATTGCAGCGGTTGTTCCTTGTAGTTGAGGAAGCGGTCTTTGGCTGCTTTTTCTCCGCTTTGTTTGCGGTCGAGCAGATAGGACGACTCGAACCATACGTCGCGCAAATGATCGATGAAGAATTGATAATCGGCTCCGTCCTTGTGTATGAGCAGATGGCGTTCGTCGCAGGGACGAGCTAAACGGATAAACGCTATGCCGGCTTTTTTCAATATCTTTTCGACTTCGTCGGTTTTTTCTACTTGAATCAAGATACCCGGGTTTTCGCTGAACAATATCTTAACAAGGTCTTTTTCGGGGATTTCGTCCAACGAAACTTCCAAACCGCCTTCGGTATTGGCAAAATTCATTTCGAGCATCGTGGTTATCATACCGCCGGCGGAGATATCGTGCCCTGCCAGAATCAACTCTTTGTTAATCAATTCTTGGACGGCATTGAACGCGTTGGCAAAGTATTCGCTGTCTTGTACAGTGGGAACTTCTTTACCTATTTTGTAGAGCGATTGGGCGAACGCCGAGCCTCCTAATTTGAGCTTGTCGAACGAGAAATCGATGTAGTAGACCATACTGTCGACTCCCGTGCGGAGGACGGGAGATACGACTTTACGTATGTCCGAGACTTCGGCTCCTGCCGAGATGATGACCGTACCGGGTGAATAGACTTTGTCCTTTCCGTATTTCTGAGTCATGGACAGACTGTCTTTTCCGGTGGGGATATTGATTCCGAGCGAGCAGGCAAAATCGCTGCATGCTTCGACTGCCCGATATAGACGGGCATCCTCGCCTTCGTTTTTGCAGGGCCACATCCAGTTGGCACTAAGCGAAACGCTGTCTAAACCTTCGGAGAGCGGAGCCCAAACGATATTGGTGAGGGCTTCGGCGATGGAGAGAACAGATCCTGCGGCGGGATCGACCAATGCCGCTTGCGGCGCATGGCCGATAGAGGTGGCGATACCGGCGCGTCCTCGATAGTCGAGGGCAACTACTCCGCAGTCGCTCAATGGGAGTTGTATCTCTCCCTGACATTGTTGGCGGGCAATTTTTCCGGTAACGGAACGGTCTACTTTGTTGGTGAGCCAGTCTTTACAAGCGACTGCTTCGAGTTGGAGCACACGTTCCACATATTCGTCAAGTTGCGTTTGATCGTATGTTACGTCTTCGTAAGTTTCTTCGACTGTTCTGTCTGTCATGACGGTACGGGGAGCTTTCCCAAACATGTCTTCCATCGCCAAGTCGATGGGCTTAACACCATCGGTCTGTTCGAATACGAAGCGATGGTCGCCTGTGGTTTCGCCTACTACATAGAACGGAGCCCGTTCGCGGTCGGCGATTTGACGAATGTGCTCGATGTCTTCTTCCCGAATGACGATACCCATACGCTCCTGACTTTCGTTACCTACGATTTCTTTGGCCGATAGGGTGGGGTCACCGACGGGCAGTTGATCCATATGAATTAATCCGCCAGTTTCTTCTACCAACTCGGAAAGTGCGTTCAAATGGCCTCCGGCTCCGTGGTCGTGAATCGAGACGATGGGATTTTCCTCGGCTTCGGACATCGCCCGAATGACGTTGGATACCCGTTTTTGCATTTCAGGATTGGCTCGTTGTACGGCGTTCAGCTCGATGGCATTGTCGTATTGTCCGGTTTCTACCGATGAGACTGCTCCTCCACCCATACCGATACGATAGTTGTCACCACCCATTACCACTACTTTTTCCCCGGCTACGGGCGTGCCTTTAAGTGCGTCGCGCATGTTGGCGAATCCTACACCGCCGGCGAGCATAATGACTTTGTCGAAAGCAAATTTTTTACCGTTCTCGGCGTGCTCGAATGTTAGTAGGGAGCCGCAGATGAGGGGTTGTCCGAATTTGTTTCCGAAATCAGAAGCTCCATTAGAGGCCTTAATCAATATTTGTTCGGGCGTTTGATAAAGCCACGGACGAGGTTGCATGGAGCCTTCTTCCCATTCCCGTCCTTCTTCCGTACGGGGATAGGCAGTCATATAAACAGCCGTTCCGGCAATAGGTAGGCTGGCACGTCCGCCACCGAGCCGGTCGCGTATTTCTCCTCCCGTACCAGTGGCAGCTCCGTTGAAAGGCTCTACGGTCGTGGGGAAATTGTGTGTCTCGGCTTTTAACGAGATGACTGTTTTGATATCTTTTATTTCGAAGAAGTCGGGTTGTTGGGGATTTATCGGAGCGAACTGCTCGACGGTAGGTCCGGCATTGAAAGCCACGTTGTCTTTGTATGCCGAAACCAACCGATTGGGATTATATTCCGAGGTCTTTTTTATCAATTTAAAAAGTGAACTTTCTTTTTCTTGACCGTCGATGATGAAGACTCCGTTGAAAATTTTATGACGGCAGTGCTCGGAATTGACTTGCGAGAATCCGAAAACTTCGCTGTCGGTTAGTTTCCGTCCGATTTTTTTACTTAGGTCGTTCAGATAGTTTATTTCGTCGGGACTGAGAGCCAGACCTTCCTGCTCGTTATATGCGGCAAGATCGTCGATGTACACAATGGGATCGGGTTGTTTGTCGATGTCGAAAATTTTACCGTCGATACCGTTGTACAACCGTTGTAGCATTTTGTCGAATTCGGCAGAACCGTCTGTTACAGGGAAAAATTCCTCGATGCGAGAGATACCGGTGAGTCCCATGTTTTGAGTAATCTCTACGGCATTGGTGCTCCACGGGGTAATCATCTCTTTACGGGGCCCGATAAACCAGCCCTTCAACGTTGAATCAGGGAGAAGCTCGGCATTGTCGAAAAGCCACGATAATTTTTTAGTCTCATCTGCCGAAAAGCTGTGATCGGCCTGAACTGCAATAATGTTTTGAACGGAGGTTTTGAAAAAAATGACCATTGTGTCTTGTTTTTTAGTGGCATGTCTGTTTTTCTTTTTCCCGACTGAAAAATCGAGACAAAGAAAACGTATTTATTTTCGTTGCAAAATTAAGGAAAAACCCTCGTCCGCTCAAAAAAAATAGGACAAAACAGTTCCTAATTTTTGGATATTATTCCTTGATGTTCGATTTTTCGAGTATAGGGGAGGGGTTGACTCAACGAGACTCTCAAATGAGGGAAGAAGAGGACGAGTCTTTTCTCTGTATTTGGTACGGTCGAATATAGGGGCATTTCTGCGTTGTGGTTGATGTATGCCTTTTTGCTGTGTCCAACCTTGCCTATGTTCGATAAAATAAGATAGGCGGCTGTTCAACAGAACTAAAATAAATTTTGTTCTGTGTTCACCTTTCATTATCTTTGCACAGTATGCGAAAATAGGAGGTGGTTCGTCATAGCCAAGTCGGAAATGCGGTTTCCGTTTGTCTCTGCGCTCACCTTTCACTATCTTTGCTTCACGAATCGAAAATAGGTTGTGCATAGGCATCTTCAAGAAAATAGGGGTTTGCCTTTTTCTTATGCCGTTTTTGACGGACAATAGAGGTGAGCTTTTGTTTTACAGGAGCAAAAATGAAATTTATTTTGTGTCAATGTCATACTATTTTGTGATTTATACCGTATTTCAGTAGAATAAGGTAGTTTTTAGACTTTATGGACTTAACGCTATATACTATAATTCGAGGCTTAGCCATAGGCATATTGGTGTCGGCGCCGATGGGACCGATAGGGATATTGTGTATACAGCGTACGTTGAATAAAGGGCGATGGTCGGGCTTCGTGACAGGATTGGGTGCTGCATTATCCGATTTGATATATGCATTGCTTACGGGCTTAGGCATGTCTATCGTCATCGATTTTATAGAGGCTAATCAAAATATTTTGCAGATTTTGGGCAGTTTGGTTTTGGTGGGGTTCGGGTTGTATCTGTATCGCCAGAATCCGGCCAAGAATATTCGTAAAGCCAATTCTTCCATCAATACGTTTACGCAGGATTTCATTACGGCGTTTTTATTGACTTTTTCCAATCCTCTGATATTATTTCTTTATATAGGCCTTTTTGCCCGGTTTAATTTTTTCTTGCCTGAATCACAATTGGGGCATCATGTGGTGGGTTATCTGTCTATTTTGTTAGGAGCTGTCAGTTGGTGGTTCCTGATAACTTACGTCATCAATAAGGTTCGTGCCCGTTTTAATGTGCGTAGCATTTGGTTAATAAATAGGGGAATCGGGATTATCATCATTATTATGTCTATTGTGGGATTTGTTTGGGGAATAAAAGATTATTTTTTGTATAATTTATAAACATCATGAAAAAAGTTATTGAAGTTCCATTTGTTGCCGGATTGTGCGACAAACCTTTGTCGCAGGTTTCCGAGATTTTGGAGGCACAGGGTGTGCGGCAGGCGATAGATTGCGTCGATTGGCCGAACGAGTTTCCGTATAAGCCTATTACCTCTTTTTATATAGCTCGTGATAAGGAGTGTCTCTACATCAATTATTTTGTAAAGGGCAATTATTTGCGGGCTGTGAACAGTACCGATAATTCTCCTGTCTGGGAGGATAGCTGCGTGGAATTTTTCGTGCAGATACCGAGTGAGAAGTATTATTATAATTTTGAGTTCAACTGTATAGGAACGGCTTTGGCTGCCCGACGCACCGGGCGGGAAGATGCCGAGCACTTCTCAGCCGATAAAATGGCTAAAATCAAACGTTATTCGTCGGTCGGTAATAAACCGTTTTGTGAGATGGAGGGGCTTTTCTCGTGGAATTTATTGGTCGCCATACCTTTTGAACTTATAGGGCTTGACGGCGGGCAGTTGCCGGAGAGTCTCTCGGCTAATTTCTATAAATGTGCCGACGGATCGTCTTTGCCTCATTATTTGAGCTGGTCGCCGATACCTATCGAAAAGCCCGATTTTCACCGTCCCGATTATTTCGGGGAATTGAGATTCAGATAGAAAATCGATCGTAAATAAAAAAAGCCTCTGAATACAGAGGCTTTTTTTATTTCGGAAGCCAATCGGGTAGCTATAAGGTTTAGCCATAAATTTCTTTTTAACAAACTCTTTCCGAAGAAACGATAGATTTTTCGGTTTTTCTTCCATATTCCTTTGCTTGTCGAAGATTCAACAATTTCGATTTAACCCCTCCGTCCTTCGGACACCTCCCCTATATTTTGTTGTGCAAAACACAGGGGAGGAGGTTTAAAGTATCTTCCCAATAGTGGAATATAAATCCTTATTCTAAGAGTTGACTTTCTTATTTTTCAAGATATGGGGAGGAGGGAGACTCTTTTTCTTTTATAGTCTAGCATTTTTATGTGGTGAGCGGGAACTATCCAACCTTCTTCCTTGTGCTGCATTGGCAGTATAGGGGAGACACCGAAGGAACGGTAGTTCCAGAGGAGAGGGGTTGAAAGGTCGTTTATTTGTTCATTCTTCTCAGCAGCGAGAAGAACGAACCAAGAAGCACCGCCGCAGTTATCCATGTACTTTTTTTATTACTCCCTCCGTCCTATGGACACCTCCCCTATATTTTGCGTTGCAAAACACCCCGTAATACTACGGGACACG